>Ga0180429_10001191_pt1 | contig 22221 bp, 15 predicted proteins | sample SS_ome_FD_132428 | JGI IMG/M metagenome (GOLD analysis project Ga0180429, IMG submission 132428) | Hypersaline lake sediment archaeal communities from the Salton Sea, California, USA - SS_1_S_1 metaG | ecosystem: Environmental > Aquatic > Non-marine Saline and Alkaline > Hypersaline > Sediment ...
CTGAAGCGCTACTGCTCTATCGGCGATCGCATGCTGACCATCTCACTTCTTTCCTTGAAGTCGCTCCTCTATCACGGCACCATCGACTCCCCGTCAAGGTACTACGAATCCGCCCATACCAAGTGCTTTCTTGGCGCACCGCGGTTGAACAGGGAAGTGACTTACACGACAGACAAAGACTATGACCCGGAGGATCCGGAACAACTGAATGAACTTGCGGAAAACCACGAAAAATTCCCAGTGGCATCAACGAAGGAGCAGTGGGAACTCCATGCCATTGTCTCGGATCTCGGGGGACTATACGTCGCGGAAATCATGTTCAGATTCCCTGCCGATAGCGATGCGGAACAGATAACCGATCGTGCCTTGGAGTTCATAGGCCAGTGCCGTTTTGAGGAACAAACCACATCGGAGAAATCAGACGATCAAAGAGACTCCTGATGGCGCGCCCGCAGAATGGCAGGGTGGGTTCTCAACCCACGCGTTTGGGTCTGCCGCGATAGAGCCGTGTGGGTCAAGGACCCACCCTATGAGCCTTGCTCGTATCCGGCTTGGAGTTGGCCGCAGGCGGCTTTGATGTGGCGGCCCAGTTTGAAGCGGGTGACGGTCTCGATGCCCGCGTCTTTGAGCAGGGTCGCGAACAGGGCGATGCGGTCGCGGCGGCTGCCGGCCAGTTTGCAGCCGGGATAGGGGTTGTGCTCGATCAGGTTGACGTTGCACGAGACGCCCTTGAGCAGTTTGATCAACAACTCCGCATGGCTCGCCGCGTCGTTGAGCTTGTCGATCATGACGTATTCGAATGTCACGCGCTGTTGCGTCCTGCTCTGATACGTGCGGATCGCCTGGAACAGTTCGTCCAGCCGGTAGGTGCGATTGATCGGCATGATCCGACTGCGCAGCGCGTCGCTCGGGGCGTTCAGCGAGATCGCCAGGCGGGGGCGGAGCTTCTCGGTCGCCAGCTTTCGGATCGCCGGCGCAATCCCGCACGTGCTGATCGTGATGTGCCGAATCCCGATGTTCTTGCCCGACGGATGGTTCAGGATGCCGACGCTCTTGAGCACGGCGTCGTAGTTCTCCAGCGGCTCGCCCATGCCCATGTAGACGACGTTGTTGATCTTGCCGACGGCCGCCTCGGCCTGGTTGACCTCGTCGGCGATCTCGCCGGCCGTCAGGGAGCGGCGCAGCTTGATCCGACCCGTCGCGCAGAAGGCGCAACCCATCACGCAGCCCACCTGGGTCGAGACACACAGCGTCTTCCGCGCGCCGTCCATCAGGAGGACCGCCTCGACCCGCTCGCCATCGGCAAGCTCGAAGAGGAACTTGGTCGAGCCGTCCGGATCGGTCAGACTCTCGACGGTCTTGAGTTGCGACACGCAATAGCCCTGCTCACTGAGCTTGGCGCGAAACGCTTTGCTCAAGGGCGTGATGTCCGAGATCGCGGCGGCGTTCTTGGTGTGCAGAAAGGCGAAGATGTACTTCGCCAGGTAGGGCTTGCCGCCCAGTTCAGCCACCATCGCCGCCAACTCGTCCGGCGTCTTGTCTTTCAGATCCTTCATAAGAAGAATGCAAGAATCAAAACGCAAAATGAAAAGTTAAGGAAGTCATCCCGGCCTGCCGGGATTCCACCATTTTCATCTTTGCAGTTTGATCTTTGCTTTTCAATCATTCGTCCTCGTCGACGGTGGTCGAGAGGTATTCCTGCTGGCCCTCGTTGGCGTAGGCGATGGCGGGCTCTTCTTCTTCGACCTCGTCGTCTTCCATCATATCGGCGAAGCCCGCCTCGGCGTCGGCGTCCATCTGGTTGCGGACCGCCTCGTACTCTTCGACTGTCATCAGCACCTCGCGGGCCTGACTGCCCTTGTACTCGCCCAGGATGCCGGCGCCGGCCATCATTTCGATCATGCGTGAAGCGCGGGCGTAGCCGATGCTGAGCTTGCGCTGCAAGAGCGAGACGCTGCCCCGCTTGGTCTGCAGAACCACTCGGACGGCGTCGTCGAAGAGTTCGTCATGCGGCATAGCGGACGGATCGACGCGTTTGAGCTGCGTCAGCTCCGGGTGGAACTGCGGCTCGGCGATCTCCTTGAGGTGTTTGATGATCCGGCGGATCTCCGCCTCGTCCAGGAAGGTGCCCTGGGCGCGGATCAGGTCGCTGGTCCCCGGCTTGAGGAAGAGCATGTCGCCCTCGCCCAGCAGCGTCTCGGCGCCGTTCTGGTCCAGGATGATTCGGCTGTCCATACGGGCCGCGACGCGGAAGCCGATCCGACACGGCATGTTCGATTTGATCAGGCCGGTGACGACCGTCGCTTGGGGACGTTGTGTCGCCAGGACGATGTGGATACCGACCGCGCGGCTCTTCTGGGCCAGGCGGACGATATAGGCTTCGATCTCCTTCGAGGCGGTCATCATCAGGTCCGCCAACTCGTCGATGATGATCATCAGGTACGGGAGCTTCTTGGGGATCTTGGCCTCTTCGTCGGGCGTGCTCGGGTTGAACCGGGCGACGACCTCCTCGGCGCCCAGCTTGTTGTACTCGGCGATGTTCTTGACCCGCGCCTCGGCGAGCAACGCGTAACGCTCGTCCATCTTGACCGTCGCCCACTCGAGGATCTGAACCGCCATCTGCGTCTCGGTCACGATCGGACACATCAGGTGCGGGACGGCGCTGTAGGCGGTCATTTCGACCATCTTCGGATCGACGAGGATCATCTTGACCTCGTCCGGCCGTTTGGTCATCAGGATGCTGACGATGATGCTGTTGATGCAAACGCTCTTACCCGAGCCGGTCGTACCGGCGATCAGCAGGTGAGGCATCTTCGAGAGGTCGGAGACCAGCGCCTCGCCCGAGGAGTCCTTACCCAGGAACAGCGGGACCTGCATCTTGCTCGACTTCTTGCCGCCCTGGTCCATGATGCTCTTGATCCGGACCTTTTCCTTCTCGCTGTTGGGCACTTCGATGCCGATCGTGTGCCGGCCGGGCAAGGGCGCCACAACGCGGACGGCGCCGGCGCTCAGCGCGCGGGCGATGTCGTTGGAGAGGTTCGTAATCCGGCTGACCTTGATGCCGGCCGCCAGTTCCAACTCGAACATCGTCACCACAGGTCCCGTCTCGGCCGCGACCACGCGGGCGTTGATATTGAACTCGCTGAGCAGCCGCTCCAGGGCGGCGGCTTTCGATTTGACAACCTTCTCCTGGACCGCGGCGTAGCCATATTCCGGCTCGGCCAGTAGATCCAGCGGGGGCAACGTGTAATCGTCGTAGGAGGGCTGGACGAAGGGCTTCTGCTTGCGCACCTGCTTCTGCTGTCGCACCTCGACCGCCGCCGGCCGCTTGACCGGCACAGCCGCTACTTCCTCGTCCTCGTCTTCCTCTTCGTATTCTTCTTCGTCCTCATCCTCGTACTCGTATTCCTCGTCGTCCTCGCCCTCCTCGTCTTCATACTCCTCTTCCTCGTATTCGTACTCACCCTCATCCTCATCTTCGTATTCGACTTCGCCGGCGTCGGCGCCCGCCATCGCGAGGGTCTTCTGCCGGGCGCTGAGGCGCTCCCAGATCTCGCCCAGGGCTTCGGAGTGCTCTTTCGCAACCGCCCAGGCGGGTACGACAATGCTCACCACGCGCCGAACGGCGGTGCCCACCGCGGCCAGCAAACCAATGATCACGCTATCAGCCATCAGCGCCAGGCCGACAGTCCAGGTCGCCGCCATGAGAATGAACGTCCCCAACGCCGCGAACTGGCTGCGGAGGAAGGTCGCCGTCGCCACACCCAGGACGCCTCCGGAGCCCATGGGAAAGGCGTAGAGCTTGTGCGGCCAGAAGAAATAGAACGTGCAGGAGGCCGCGACCGTGAGCAAAACCAAACCGATCGCCCGGAAGATCACCTGATCCGGGGGGCGATTCACCAGCTTGGCGACCATGTAGAAGATCGACGCCACGAGCACGACGAAGATACCCGGTCCCACATAATACAGCGCATGGAACGCCGCAAAGGCGCCCATCGCGCCGCACCAGTTGGCCGGCGGGTTGTTGACGGGATACGAGTAGGTGCTCGGTTCGTCGCCGATATCGAAACTCAGACAGCTCGCCAGCAACATGACACAGAGCACGACACCCAGACACAGCAGAGCCAGCCGGGCCCCCGTGCCGATGACACCGTGCTTGCCCTTCTTCGAACGCGATCCGCTTCGCTTGGCCACAATAACCACCTTTTTCTTGTTGAGTCCTATAAAACCAGGGATTCCAGGAATCCACACCCTCCCCGTTAGGGTCCAATTGATCGTTATATCGGCACGTCGCGTCCGATTTCTACACTATTGGACGTTCGCACCGGCTGATTCGGCCGCCTGCGCCGATTGGGCCCGCTCAGGATAAGCCCAGGCTTGCGAAACCGGACTCGTTGTGTCATCCTGGTCGTTCCGGGCCGACCGGGCCCGGATGGGTATGTCGCGACGGACGGGACCTGGAAATTCGGAAGGAGAAGAACGCTATGAAGCAGGTGTGGTTGCTGAGCATTGGATTGATCGTCATCATCGCAACGGCGATTCTGGCGGCGCCCCAAACGGAGTCCCAAGCCCCTCCATCGACCTGTTCAGCCCTGGAAGAGGCGGCCCGGGCCCTCGCGGCCGGACATGTGGAACGAGCCGGCGAAGGGTTCCGGAAGCTGGCTCAGGATGAGGCGCAGTCGCCTCTGGTGCGCGGGCTGGCGGGGTTCGGATGGGCCGAGGCGACGGGCCGAGAGGACCATGCTGGCGCGGCAGCCATATGGCGACGTATGGCGCAGGACACCACCCTTTTGCGGGCCCACCGCGACATGGCGGCCGCCAAGGGTTCAGCCGCATACGACCCAGCCGCCCATCGGGCGAGCTTGCGCGCGCTTCCCAAAGCCGCTGTCACCTTCCACGTCGCGTCCAGAGGCGCCGCAAGCGGTGACGGCACCGAAGCGCGGCCTTTCACGTCACTCCGCGCGGCGCGGGATGCCGTCCGACGCTGGAAACGCGAGCACAATGGCAAACTCCCCAAGGGCGGTGTCCAGATCATCATCCACGACGGCGCCCATCGCCTGAGAGAGACCTTGAACCTGACCGAGGAGGACTCGGGCGACGACGAGGCGCCGATCGTCTACCGCGCCGAAACCGGCGCAACGTCCGTCTTAGAAGGCGGCGTGCGCATCACCAGGTGGCAACCGGTCTCCGACGCCGGTATTCGCGAGCGGCTCGACCCGGAAGTGCGAGAGAAGGTCCGGCAAGCCAATCTCAAGACGCTGGGCGTGACGGACCTGGGCGACGCCACGGCGCTGCGGAAACGGCCTGAACTCTTCTGCGACGGTGCGCCCCAGACGCTCGCCCGCTGGCCCAACGAGGGATTCGTCAAGACGGGCGAGGTCCTCGGCACTGATACCTTCAAGGTGTGGAATCGAATCGACGGCTGTCGGGATGGCAAGTTCAAGTTCGTCGAGGATCGGCCCGCCCGCTGGACGGACGAGCCGGACGTGCGCCTCTACGGATACTGGTTCTGGGACTGGTACGAGGAATATCAGCGGGTTGCGAGCATCGACGCACAGGCCCGCACGTTCACACTCGCCAAGCCTTATTCCAACTATGGGTATCGCAAGGACCAGCGCTATTTCGCTCTCAACGTCCTGCGCGAGCTGGACCGGCCGGGCGAATGGTACCTCGATCGGCGGACCAGCACCGTCTATTGGTTGCCCCCCGAGGGCGTCAATCCAGTGGAAACCGCCACGGTTCTGAGCGTGTTCGCTGAGCCGGCCGTCGTGATGAAGGACGTCTCGCACGTGATCATGCTGGGCCTGACGTTTCAGGAGAGTCGGGGCAACGGGATCCACATCGCAGGCGGTTCCGACAACCTGATCGCCGGCTGCACGTTCCGCCGTCTGGGTGGCGACGCGATCATCGTCAAGGGCGGCGCCCGGCATGGCATCTTCGGCTGCACGATGCACACCCTCGGCTGCGGCGGAGCCGATATCACCGGGGGCGACCGCGAGACACTCACGCTGGGCGGGCACTTCGTCGAGAACTGTACGGTCTACGACATCTCGCGTCTGAAGCGCACCTATACTCCCGCCGTGCACCTGACCGGCTGCGGCAGCCGGGTCGCTCACAACCTGTTCGAGCGAATGCCCTCATCCGCCATGCGAATCGACGGCAACGAACATCTGATCGAACTGAACGTTGTCCGGGACGTGGTCAAGGAATCGGACGATCAGGGTGGCCTGGACATGTTCGGCAACCCGCTCTACCGCGGCGTGGTCATCCGCTGGAACCATTGGAGCGACATCGGAGCCGGGACCGTCCACGGCGGCGCGGGCGTACGGCTGGACGACATGATCTCCGGCGTCGCGGTGTATGGCAACCTCTTCGAGCGGTGCGGCGCCGTGCATTTCGGCGCCGTCCAGATCCACGGGGGACATCGCAACCTGATCGACGGGAATGTCTTCCTCAACTGCTTCGCGGGCGTTAGTTCCTCGCGCTGGAGCGAAAAACGCTGGCTCGATTCGATCGATCGCTTCGGCGAGCAGGCGAGCACGGAGCCCTATGCCAGCCGCTATCGGGATCTGGCGAAGATCAAAGAGAAGCCCAACATGAACTTCATCACGCGCAATGTCTTTTCTCAGACCGGGCCCGCTCTGTTCCGCGACGGGGGCGTCCAGCAAACGATGCTCAACGTCGTCACCGACCAGCCTTTGAAGCCCAGTACCTTGTCCGACGCGAAAACCGTTAGCAATCACCCGGCATTGCGCCGCGCTTTGCTGGAGCCGATCCCTCAGGACGATATCGGGCCCTACGCCCATCCCTGGCGTGCGCCGGCCCGCTGACAGTTGCGATCGACACCGAAAACGCTATACTGGTATTGAGTAGCCGTTCCCGAAGGGGCGGATCATTGTGGTGTTTTTCTACCCATCAATACTCATCGTATGGCGTGGAAGAGAGGTGGAAGATCGTGAGGTCCATTTCGTGTTTTGTAGCCGTTCTCTGGCTCATTCATCCAACGTTTGTCGGCGCCGCCGACCCGAAGCCCAGCAACCTGGCGCGTCGCGCGACGATCACCGCCAGTGGATCGCTCAACGAAGCGTATCAACCGCGCCATCTCGCGGATCGCGCTGTCCCGAACGCGGGCAGTCGGGACGACCAGGGCAAGGCCTGGTGCCTGCCCAGCCCCCAGGCGGAGAACGCATGGCTGCGACTCGAATGGAAAGAACCGGTTGAGGTTGGCGCCGTCGTCTACTGGGGGCGAACCGCCTGGCTGGACAACGAGAATTTCAAAGCGTGCGACGTTTTTGTCGGCGCCGAAGCAAGCGCCACCGCCTCGAAGGCCCTGCGGCGCGGTCCCCAGGGACAAGTGATTGCATTGCCCCAACCGGTTCGGACGCAGACCCTGACGCTGCGCTTCTCGGGCAACTACGGAGGGCCCAACCCCGGCGCGTCGGAGATCGGCGTCTTCGCAGCCGTCCCAACAGAGGCGCAATTGGAAACCTATCAGTTCGGCAGCACCAAGGTCTCACCCGAGACGCTCGAAGCGCTCGGCGCCGGCGCGTACGGGTTCACCAAACTGTTGCTCGTACAACGACCCGAACTGAATCCATCGCATGTCTACACGTACCACCAGGAGAACCTCCGCCCTGGAGGCGGACTGTGGATTCGAGATTTCGCGGCCAAAAACGCGGCGCCACAGAGGATCCTCAACTCGTCCGACGGCGTCATCCTCGACGCGCAGCTGCACTACAACGGGCGCACGATTCTGTTCAGTTGGAAGCGAACGATGGACGAACTCTTCCAACTCTATACGATCGACGTCACAGGCGCGCACCTGCGCCAGCTGACCGACCACGAGTCGAACAACTTCAACGCCTCCTGGCTGCCCGACGGCGGCATCGTGTTTCTCTCCGACCGCAAGCCGGCGTTCGCGTATTGCTGGAAGACCACCACGCCGATCCTCTGGCGCTGCGAAGCGGACGGGACCGAGCCCCGCCGGATCAGTGCGAACTACCTCAACGACTTCACGCCGTCCGTCATGCAGAACGGGCGCATCCTCTATTCACGGTGGGAATACGTCGACCGTCCGGCGATCCCGATCCAGAGCCTCTGGTCGATCAATCCCGACGGAACTCGCTTGCAGGGCGTCTTTGGCAACCGGATCCTGAGCCCGGCGACGTTCATGGACGCGCGGGAGATCCCCGGCACCGACGGGGAGATTCTCTGTACGCTGACGGCCCACAACGGACCGTGCCGCGGCGCGGTCGGTCGGATCGACACCGCCCTCGGCGCAAACCGTCAGGAAGCCATTGAGAACCTGACCCCCGAGGTGAGGATCGGCCAGGTCGGCAAAGGCGACGGCAACTTCATTCGCGGGCCGTACCTGCACCCCTGGCCCCTCGACGATCAGCATTACCTCGTCTCCCGAGCCGGAGCGATCCAATTGCGGGATTACGATGGAGAGTCCATCGAGACGCTCCTGACACGGCGTGGGGGACTGGGCTTCTACAATCCCCAGCCCATTCGCTCGCGCGATCATGAGTTCCTGGTATCGAGGCAAGAAGCCCCTGCGACCGAAGGGGCCTGGGCGACCATCGCCATGCAGGACGTCTACCATGGTCTCGGGGCCGCAGCGCCGCGCGGCTCGATCAAGCAACTGGCGATCATTCAGGAAGTCGAGAAGCCGCTCAGTATCGATCCCGGCCAACGGGCGTTCGGGTTCCAGTTCCCGGTGGTCAGTTGCGGAGCGACGTACGCTCCGAAGAAGGTCTGGGGCTATGCAACCGTCGAACCGGACGGGTCGGCCCATTTCGAGGTGCCCGCCCAGCAGCCCATCTACTTCCTCCCGCTCGACGCCCAGGGTCGCGCCGTTCAGCGGATGCGAACGTTTACCCATTTGATGCCGGGCGAATCGCAATCGTGCATCGGCTGTCACGCCGACCGCAACTATGCAACGCCCGCCACGCTCCGCGCCGTGGCGCAACCCGCAGCCGCGCTGCAGCGCAAAGCCCAGAAGCTTGAGGTTCCCGAATGGGGCCTGCGCGGATTCAGTTACAACCAGATCATCCAGCCGATCTGGAACAAGCACTGCACCGGTTGTCACGGCCGGCGGCATCCGGCGGCCAAGCTCGAACTGACGGGCGACAAGACGGACTTCTTCAACGTCTCGTACGAGAACCTGGTTCGCAAAGGGACGCCCTCGGAGAAATGGTGGATCGGCGGGGTCGGCGGCAAGTTCGCCGAGAGCAAGTACACCTCCTGGATCCCGACCTACAACGGCCAGGAAGCGAACATCCTGGAAATCGAGCCGGGCCAATGGGGCGCGAACGCCTCGCTGCTGGCGACGGTGATCGGCAAGGGCCATCCGGATTGTGACGGTGAAGCCCGCGTGACGCTCTCGGAGGCCGAGAAACGCCGCGTCTACGCCTGGCTGGATCTGAACTGCCCTTACTACGGCACGAGCGACTCGAACTACCGCGAGTTGCGCGGGTGCCGTCAGCAGTTGCCCGCCGATTTCACCCATCTGATCAAGGATGTGGGCCAGCGCCGCTGCGCGTCCTGTCACAAGGGTGCTGAGAAGGACAACAACTGGGTCTTCTCTTTGCCGAACACGTTCTATATCCGCATCGATTCGCCCAAACTCAACGGCTTCCTCAAGGCGCCCCTGGCGCGGGCGGCCGGTGGGGCGGAGAAGTGCGGGCAACCCGTGTTCGCGAGCACGGAAGATCCTGACTATCGTCGCCTGCTCGATTCCTTCACGGGACTGCAGGAACAATTGACCCAGCGGCCGCGCATCGACATGGCGCCGCCTATCAAACCACCATCGACCACCGAAGTCGCCCATGCAGGAGAGTAGTTTCATGACCCGCAGAAGCACCGTGTCACTCGTATTCGCTATCGTTCTGTTCACTCTTGCCGCGATGACGGGCAGCGCGTCGGCGCTCGACAACGGCCTGGCCCTGACGCCTCCGATGGGGTGGAACAGTTGGAACACGTTCCGGCTCGAGATCAACGAGGACCTCGTCAAGCAGGTGGCGGATGTGATGGTCGAAAAGGGCTTCAAGGACGCCGGCTACGAATACGTCGTCATCGACGACGGCTGGCAGATCCGCCGCGACCTCGAAGGCAACATCGTGGTCAATCCCGACAAGTTCCCGTCCGGGATCAAGGCGCTGGCCGACTACGTGCACAGCAAAGGTCTGAAATTCGGGATCTACTCCGACGCGGGCTCGCACACGTGCGGCGGCTTTCCGGGCAGCCGCGGTTATGAGTACCAGGACGCCCGTCAGTACGCCGCGTGGGGCGTCGACTACCTCAAGTACGACTGGTGCAACACGGGCAATCAGAGCGCGCCGGACAGCTACGCACTGATGCGCGATGCCCTGCTGCTGGCGGATCGGCCCATCGTCTTTAGCATCTGCGAATGGGGCACGACCAAGCCCTGGCTGTGGGCGCCGGAAATCGGTCATCTGTGGCGCACGACGTTCGACATCCGACCCTGCTGGGATTGCGGGCGCAAGACGCACTCCAAGGGCGTCCAGGTGGAGAACTTCATCGGGTTCACCAAGATCCTCGATCGGCAGGTCGGGCTCGAAGCGTATGCCGGGCCGGGACACTGGAACGATCCCGATATGCTGGAGGTCGGCAATGGCGAACTGACCTACGACGAGAACAAGGCGCATTTCAGCTTGTGGTGCATCCTGGCCGCGCCGCTGATGCTGGGTAATGACGTGCGCGACCTGAAGCCGGAGATCCACGCGATCCTCACCAACAAGGAAGTGATCGCCGTCAATCAGGACCCGCGGGGCCGGCAAGGCCGCAAGGTGCGCGACGATGGCGATTTCGAACTCTGGAGCAAGGAACTGGTCGACGGGAGCCGCGCCGTGCTGCTGTTCAACCGGTCCAAAACCGCCGCGGAGATCGCCTTCACCTGGAGCGAGATCGGGTACCCCGAGTACATGTCACTGAAGGTGCGCGACCTCTGGCAAAAGAAAGACCTGGGCAAGTTCAAGGGCGGCTACCGCGCGGATGTCCCCTCCCACGGGGTCGTCATGGTCAAGGTGAAATAGCCTCCTTCCGAAAAACCCAAGCCCAGAAAAATAATAGACTTACGCAATCCCCGGGAACACTGCTTGCTTTTGAATCCGCTGCGTCAATACGTATACTTTGATGGAAGGCATTCTCGACGTGCAGAAATGCAGCAGGTAAGCTCACAAACGGAAACAAGCCATGAAAACAAGACGCGGTTTCACCCTCGTTGAAATCCTGATCGTCGTGGTCATCCTCGGCGTGCTGGCCTCGATTGTGGTTCCTCAGTTCAGTTCAGCCGCCGGCGATGCGCAGGTCTCATCGCTGCGTTCGAACCTACTGGCCGCCCGCAAGCAAATCGAGCTCTACAAGCACAATCATGAGGACAACTTCCCCGCGGCCGCAGGGGAGAGCGGCACCGATTTCGAGCGGCGTATGACCACACAAACCGACATCAACGGCGACGCCGGGACCGATTACGGCCCGTATCTCGAACGGCTTCCGATGAATTGTTTCAACCGTCTCGACACCGTCCGCGTCGGCGGGGCCCCGGCCGGGGCGAACACGCACGGCTGGCGCTTCGATCCGGTGACAGGGAACTTCCAGGCCGACGACGATCAGGACAGCGACGGGGACGGAACACTCGACCACGTCAATCTGTAGCCTATGCCGAGCCCTCCTGGAAAAGAGGTCGCACGTGCCGGTCATAGATATTGGCGGTCACGTGTCCGGCGACGGTCTCTTCGTACGTCCCAAGCGCTTCCAGGAAACGGGGTCCCATCTCCGCCGCGACCTTGTAGCCCACGTGCAAGAGTTGGCGGAAGCTCGGGTTGTACAGCGCGCACGCCTGGTCGTGACGCAGCGTCGAGGCGAACGTCTCGCCGTCCCAGGTATCAACCTCGGCGGTGCCGGGCAACGCGCCCGGATCGATGTCGATGACCGTCGCGTAAGGCCCGCACAATTCGTCTATCCGCGCCAGGGCCTGGGCGTAGACCTCTTTGGCGATGACCAGCCCCTCGCCTCCGGCCGACGCCAGGCCGATCAGTTCTTCCAGCCAGGTCGTGCCGGCCGTCTTGATATGAACTCCCGCGTCGAACTTCTTCAGCGCTTCGCGGATCGGCCCATAGATCGAGAACTTGTCACTACCCGAATGGACGCTGAGTTTCAGATCCGCGGGCAAACCGTACTCCTTGACGGCGAACGCCAGGACAGCGACGTCCTCTTCGAACTCCTGCGCGAAGGCTTGCACATCACCGACGTAGTCGACCCCCTTGTTGAACCGTCCGGTGAACTTCGGTGCGATCGTTCGGACCGGAATCCCTTCATCGGCGATCGCGGCCAGAATAATCAGCATCTCGATCGGCGTCTGCGGCGCATCCGTTTCGTCCATCGAGACCTCCGTGACGAAAGATCCGGCGCCCTTGTTCGCTTCGATGTGCCGATAGATGCGCCCCGCCTCGGCGATCGCGCCGAGATACTTCGAGGCGATCGACTGCAGATCCTTCCGGCTGACCTCGAATGCCCCGTCGATCCCTTCGATCGTGAGAGTTCCCACCAGATCGCGGTGTTGGGCCGCAAAGGCGCTCACCAGCCCCTCATCGGCCGGACGCCCAATGAAATCCGCGACATCGAGCGTGAAGAAGTCACTGGCATCGAGAAATTGATCGACGTTGCCCATCCCGATGTGATCGGCGTCGACGAAGTAGGGCTGGTCCCAGTTCGCCGCCGCGACAGCCGCATCCGCTTCGCGGCGCACGTCCGCCGGTCGCGTACCAATGATACTGTGCTCGCGGTGTGACTTGTTCCAGACCGGTGTGATGTCCAGGCCGGCGGCGCGAGCCTGGAGGACCGCCTTCAACTGCGCCTTGCCCTGACGGCCGAATCGGTCACCCACCCCGAATGAGTACTTCCCAAGCTGCATGATGTCCCTTTCGCTGATTGAGTCGATGGTCGGATGATACCGCAGGGCCGCAGAGCAGGAAATAAAAAACCCCGCAGCGCATCCGTTCGCTACGGGGCAATGAAAAACTCTTTTCGTGTACTACCTTACTCGAAAACGCGCGCCTTGTCGCGTCTGCTATTTCTCGATCGTCATCGGAGGTGACTCGGGCGACTCAACGACAATACCCAAGCGCCCCAGTGCCCCGGCGACGTCCGGCTGCCGGGGATTCAACTCGAAGCTGCGCTGCAGGTACTGCTTCGCATTGGCGTTGTCACCCTTGCCCAGGTAGTAGAAGCCCACCTGTTTGTTCACTTCCGGTGAATCCGGCGCGGCGCTCAGGGCCGTGCGGAAGCAGCGCATCGCATAGGCGTTCAGACCGAGCTTCTCGAACTCCCAGGCCAGACGCAACGATTCGTTCGCGTCACGACCGGCCGCTTGCATGAAGCGGGCGGCGAACTGCTCGGCTTTCGCCGCGTCGCCCTGATCGCCGTACATCTTCACCAAGCCGGCCTGCGCCGCACGGAAGGCCGGATCGAAAGCCAAGGCCTGATTGTAGTGGTAATCCGCCTTGAGCCACTGGCGCGATTGGTGATAGAACACGCCCAACTCATAATGACCGCTGGGATTCTCGAACTTGCGCTCCACCTCCGCCACCAACTGCATCTCTGTCTTGTCAGAGGGAACGGTCCCGACGGGATCGGTAGGAGTTGATGATGCGAGAGGCCGGTTACAACCGGGAGCGAAGAGGGAGGCAATACTGAAGAGCACCAACAGCAGCATCTTGCAGACCGCCAGTGGCTTCGTCCTTGTGCGTTTGCTCGTCATTCAGCGCCTCTTCAATGAGCGTTGCCGCTCCAACCCCTGACTCTGTCATAGAATCGACGTGCGTATTCTGTCAGCGCGTTGCTAATATTGCAAGGAAAAAAAGCATGCCGCGCCGATAAAGTCGGACTTTTTCGACGCTCGTGTGACATCGTCGCGTGGCGTTGCGAATTGCGCGCAGCGGTGTAATAAAGCCAAGCGCACCGTCGACATATATAATGGCGGCGCGAAGCTGTCAGGTCGACCGGCGACGCGGCCGAGTCGCCGCTAAACGAAACGCTTAAGCGAAGTAGTGAGGACGTTACTTGCAAGTATTTGACTGGCGGCACATTACCGAGGAGCACGGGCCGAGGGTCTGGCGGATCGCGTACCGTCTGCTAGGCAATCACAGCGACGCGGCCGACTGTTTCCAGGAGACGTTTCTGGCGGCGCTGGAAGTCTCGCGTCGTCAGCCCGTGCGAAACCTGCGGGGCATGCTGGTGCGGCTGGCGACCACCCGGGCGATCGACCGGTTGCGTCAGCGCAGCCGACAGGAGCGTCATCAGGCCCTGGCGCAGGAGGCGCGGCGCGAATCGGGTTGGGGCAACGACCCGGCCGATCACGCCCAGAGCGGCGAACTGGCGGGGCGCTTGCGAGACGCCATCAGCGAGCTTCCCGCCCAGGAAGCCAAAGCGTTTTGCCTGCGTTACTTCAGTGAAATGAGTTATCGACAGATTGCGAAGGAACTGGACATCAAGACCAGCGCCGCCGGTGTGCTGCTGCATCGCGCCAAGGCGCGACTGCGTGAGAGACTGGCTCCCGAGGCGGTTCCAATCGATGAGGTCACACGATGAAGAACGAGAAAGACATCCTGAACGAGGCGCTGGATTCGATGAAACAGGCGCCGACGCCGGAACTGCCGGCCGAGGTTCTCAGCGACACACTGGCGCAACTGGCAAAGGCCGGAGCGGACGACGGCGTGCTCGAGCCATCCGAACGCACGACCATACGCTTGCTGCCTCTGGTCGTGAAGTTCACCGCCGCGGCGGCTGTCTTTCTGCTGGTTGGATACGCAATTGGGCGAATGTCAGGACCTGATCCCGTCGATCTGGACGAACTGCACAACGCCCTGTTGCCTTCCCTGGCCTCGGCGCTGGAGCCGAGCCTGCGCGAATCGCTGCTCGAGGACGCCAGCCAGCGTCAGCAACTGGCGTTGGCCGGCGCGTATCTGCGGTTGCGGGATGAACTTACCGAGCAACAGCGCAGTGAGATGAACCGCTACGCCGCTCAGACGCTGGCGGCCTCCAATGCGGTGACCAACCGACTGCTGGCCGACCTGGTCCAGAGCATCAAGGACGACCAGACCCAGGAACTGCGCAGTGTCGCGGCGGTGATTCACGAAATCGAGCAGGAGCGTCTCGCGGCTCAGGAACGCCTCACGAACGATCTGATCGCGCTGGCTCATCAAACTGAAGACGGCCTGAAAGAGACGCGCGAGGAATTGGTGCAACTCGTCGTCAACAGGTCTCCTGATCTTTCGGGGCAACCAGATAGCAGCAAAGAACAAGACATTCATTGAGAGGATTGAAACATGATAGCGAAAGAACATGCCCTTCTCGTGGCCTTGGCGGTGGGATGTTTCGGCCTGGCGCCTTCTTATGGACAGGCTGACGCGTTCCAGAGCATTGGGATCGCTGAATCGGCTCCCCAGGCCGACAGCGAGGGGTTCAGCGTTTCGGCCCCGGCGACGAACACCGTCGTATCGTCCGCCTACGTAGCGCAGGCCGACCATGCCATCGCAGACGGCTATGTCTTGTCGACGCAATCGGCGCACCGGCAGACCCCGTTGAGCACGGCCCTGATCGTCCTGGCTGAACAGGACAGCAAAAACGATCTCGAAACCCTCACCGAGGATCTGAACATCATGTGCCGGCTTCTCGATCGCACGGTGACCGGGGCCGGACTGCGGTCGGACCGCCGCGACGTCTTCTCGCAATTGATGATTCGCCAGGTGGGGCACAACTGGCCCGACAGACTGTTCGGCGACGCGTCCTCCTGGACGGAGTGTCTGTACGTCGAAGGACATGGGCCGCTCTTCGTGATGAATGTCGATTTCCCGCTCGTCGAAGCACCTCAGGACGACGCGCCCAGCGACCCGAATGCCCCGGGCGATCCGGTTTGGGCGGAGGTCTCCCGCGACCTGCGGGCCCAGCCGGGAAGCCGCACGAACGAGCGCAGCAGGCCTGAACCTTCGTACAACCCTGTCAAGGTCCTCGCGCTGAAGAAGGCGCTGACCCGCGCGTTGAAGCACGCCGGCAACATCCGCGGACTCGCGCCCGCCGAAACGGTGACGATCATGGTCAAGGGCAGACAAATCGTCAGGTCGCCTCGCGGCGCTATGATCGGATCCAACCTCGACGTAGCATATGGCGGCCCCCTCACCATGCTCACCGCCGCGCGGGGCGAGACGATCCGGATATCGCGGCTGGTGATGCGCGTTCGGATGGAGGACATCAAGGCGGTGTCCTCAGGCGCGTCGAGCGAAGCCGACTTCAACCAGCGGATTCAAACCGTTCAGTACTAACCTGGTCCTCACCATCAGGAGATTGATAAAATGCAACGCATTACGATTTGTACGATTGTTCTAACGCTTATCTCGCTCAACCTTGCTTCCGCTCAGGTTGCCAGTGTGGGAACATCCGTCACACCGGTCACTTCGCCCCAGGCAACTACTTTCGGGGCGCGGGCCATCTCGGTCCCGACCGCCATGACGGGAACCGGGCACGCCGTGCTCGTCGTTCCCAGCACCGAATTGGCGCCCGAGCAGGCGGGCGAACTGGCCGAAGACCTCGATGTCATGTGCGCCGTCTTCGACAAGTTCCTCAGCGATGCGGGCGTCAAGATGCGTTCGTGGGGGACGAGCGTTCATCGCCGGAGGCGCAGCACGCGGTGCATCCACCTTCCCAATTCCGGCCCTGTCTTTCTGATGGAAGCGGAGTTCCCGCTGGCGCCCGTAGCCCAGGAGGCGCCGAAACAAGACAAGGCGCCCGATGCGGACCCGCTCTGGGCCGAGGTCAAGTCGAGCATGCGATCCCCGGGCGCCACGAGTATGTACAAGAAGAAGCAGGCGCAGCAACAGTACGACGAGCTGAAGGTTGTGAACCTCAAGGGCACGCTCCTGCGGGCGATCAAACACGCCAGCAACGTCCGTCACATCGGCCGCGATGAGCAGATCGCGATCGTCGTGGTTGAGACTTCTCAGTCAAACCGGGTAGTCACCACCCTCCGAGTTAACGGAATGTCCGAGTCCAGCTATAACACCATCGCCCCGGCGGCGGTCGGACCGACGAACGTTCTGACGTTGAGGGCAACCAAGGGGCAGGTGGACGCGGTGGCGCGGAAGGAACTGACCGCGGAGAAATTTGAATCGAGCGTCAACGTTCTGAGCTATCCGTTGCCCCTCCTCCAGAGCACGGGGCGCTGAGAAAGGCGCCCCCGGGTGGTGGAGAGGACCATTAGACGTCGAGGTTCTGGACCTCTAAGGCGTGATCTTGAATAAACTTACGACGTTTCTCAACGTTATCGCCCATCAGGATACTGAAGAGTCGATCGGCCTCCCCGGCGTCGTTGAGACGCACGTTCAACAGCGTCCGCGTCGCCGGGTTCATGGTTGTCTCCCAGAGCTGATCGGCGTTCATCTCACCGAGTCCTTTGAACCGCTTGATGTCGATCCCCTTGCCCCCGATCTGGCGAATGCCCGGGCAGACGCCGCCCAGCGAGGCGACCTCGTAGGCGTCGTCATCGTGGACAAGCTGGAACTTGGTGGGCAGTGACTCACCCGACTCGCTCTTCTTCTCCTCGAGCAGGAAGTCCTTCAGATCGAGATTGAAATCGGTTCGCAGCTTCTCGTTGATCTGATTGATCCGCGCGACCTCGTGCAGTTCTTCGCCCACGGGTTGGGACTCTTGGTCGGAGGACGCTTCTCCATCCTCCTCCTCGCTCTTGGCGCTCTCTTCCTGCAGTTTGTCGAGCCGCTTCTCATAGTCGGCGCTCGTGTAGAAGACCTCGTCCTCGAGCGTTTCGTCCGAGTGACGGATCACAAAGCACGGCAATCTCTCGCCGTCGTAGTATTCCTTCGCGAAATCGACGAACCGAATGCCCCGGCGGTCGAGCACGCCGATGCTGCGCTCCATGTCGGACAACAGCTTGACCAGGGTGCCCAGATCCTCGTCCGTGACCTCGCGCTGCTCCTGAGCGTCGCCGGCGCCATTGCGGACGACCAGGCGAGTATCTTCCAAGCCGCGTGTGATCATGCGACGCCGCATGTCGTTCTCGCTGAGCACGTATTCCGATTTCTTGCGCCCCTTGACGCGGACCTCATACAGCGGCGGCTGGGCGATGTACACCATCCGCTCGTCGAAGAGGATCGGCATCTGGCGGAACAGGAACGTCAACAGAAGCGTGCGGATGTGCGCGCCGTCGACGTCGGCGTCGGTCATGAGAATGATCTTGCCGTAGCGGCACTTCTCGACGTCGAACTCGTCCGTGCCGATCCCCGTGCCCAGGGCGCTGATCATCGTGCGGATCTCTTCATGGCCCAGCATCTTCTCCAGCCGGGCCTTCTCGACGTTGAGAATCTTACCCTTCAGGGGCAGAATCGCCTGAATGTTGCGATCGCGCCCTCCCTTGGCGGACCCACCGGCTGAATCACCTTCGACCACGAAAATTTCGGTCGTGGTGCGTTCCTTGCTGGCGCAATCCCAGAGCTTGCCGGGCAGGTTGGCGCTGCCCAGGGCGCCCTTGCGTCGCGTCAACTCGCGGGCCTTGCGGGCCGCAACACGGGCCGCGGCCGCCTGGATTGCCTTGTTGAGGATGCGCTTCGAGTCGGTCGGATGCTCCTCCAGGAACATCGAAAGCTGCTCGTTGACCGCCGTCTCGACGAAGCTGCCCACCTCCGGGTTCGTCAGCCGAACCTTGGTCTGCGCCTCGAAGTGCGGGTCGGCCAGCTTAACAGCGATCACGGCGGTCAGACCCTCACGCAGGTCGTCACCGGTGGTGCCTTGCCCGTCCTTCATCAGCTTGTTCGTCTTGGCGTAGTAGTTCATCGTCCGGGTCAGCGCCGTGCGGAATCCCGAGAGGTGCGTGCCCCCGTCGATGTTGCGAATGTTGTTCGCAAAAACGAGCACGTTCTCGTTGTACCCATCGTTGTACTGAATGGCGACCTCGCAACTGAGCATCGCCTCGGTGTCTTCTTTCTTGATGTAGATCACGTCGTTGTGCAGCGTGGTCTTGCCCTCGTTGAGGTGGTTGACGAAGGCCCTGATGCCGTCCTCGAAGAGGAAATCCTCCTTCTTCTTGGCCCGATCGTCGCGGAAGGTGATCTTCAGCCCGGCGTTGAGGTAGGCCAGCTCGCGGATCCGCTTGCGGAGCGTATCGTAGGCGAATTCAAGGTCGCCAAAGATCTGATCGTCGGCCTTGAAGGTGATCTTCGTGCCGCGCTTCGTCGTGTCGCCGAGAACCTCCATGGGTCCCCGACCGTTGCCCCGCTCGCATTCGAAGTGATAGTGCTTCCCATCGCGGTAGACATCCGCTTCGAGCCACTCGCTCAGTGCGTTGACCACGCTGATACCGACGCCGTGCAGGCCGCCGGAAACTTTGTAACTATCGCTGTCGAACTTGCCGCCCGCATGGAGGGTGGTCAGCACGACCTCCAGGGCGCTGACATTGGCGTCTTTGTGCATTTCGACCGGGATGCCGCGGCCGTTGTCCTCGACGCTGCAGGTGCCGTCGGCGTGGATCCGCACGATGATGTCCGTGCAGAAGCCGCCCAGCGCCTCATCGATCGAGTTGTCGAGCACCTCGTACACCAGGTGGTGGAGGCCTCCGATCCCCCGATCACCGATGTACATGTCCGGGCGTTTGCGAACCGCCTCTACGCCGCCCAGGACTTTGATATTACTGGCATCGTACTTATGAGCATCCATAACCGTCCTCGAATGCGAATCGTCTAATCGTTGCTGCAAACCTTCGTGAAATCGAACTCGGCGCCGCCGGGTTCGGTCAAACGCGTCACGGCCCGGCCCCGAGTGCTGTTGTTCTCACCGCCGCCCCGCCATGAGGATCTGTATCCGACGCAGACCCGCCGCAGGACACAAACGCTGTAACTCTTGCAGCAACTCAGCTTTACACAACTGTAACTCGTACATATAACTGGCGCCGGAGACGATGAGCGTGACCGCTCCGCCGGAGACGCCCCCCAACCGACAATGCGGCCGGATCATTGGCGGCAGAACACTCTCGAGCGCCTCGCCTACCGAATCACACTGGGCGTGGACCGGCGTCAGTCGCTCAACAAGCGTATCCACCATTTCACTCATCTTGGATGGCTCGGCCATCCGGTCACGGCCCCTCATACCGAGGCTCCTATCTCGGAAATACGACCAGCGGTCCAACCGCCACACATCGGCGCCCAACCCGACTCAGGGGGCCCAGGAGGGTCCGGCCCGCATCGGCTCGCGGCGAGGCAGTCAGATACTAGCCCAGGTTAATCGGCATCAGGACGTAGAGGAAATCGGCCCCGCTCTTGATCAGGCCCGGCCGGTCGGACTGGCCCAGCTCCAAATCAAACTCCGGCGCGCGGATGACCCGTAACACGTCGATGAGAAACTGAGGGTTGAACCCAATATCGATCGGCTCGCCGGCGTACTCGATCGGCATGCTGACCTCAGCGGCCCCGGCTTCCGGGGAACTGCCGGAAAAGACCAGCGCATTGTTGTTGACGGAGACCTTGATCCCCTTCGACTCCTCGCTGGTCAGCAGCGCTGCACGACGCACGGCGCTGAGCGCCGCGTCGGTCGGCAAGGTGAGTTTCTTGTCGTAGTCGCTCGGGATGATGTCCTGATACTTCGGGAAGTTGCCCTCCACGAGGTTCGAACTGATCACCACGTTAGCACAACGGATCAGCACCTGGCTGTCGAGCAGCTTGACGGCGACCTTCTCCTCCTCGTGCGAAGCCACTTTGTCCAGCAGGGCCATGGTCTTGGCCGGGACAATGATCTTCTCCTTGGCCAGCGCTTCGCCCGGGGCTTCATGCAGTGAGACACGACAGCGGGCCAAGCGCCGCCCATCGGTTGCCACGAGGAGCAACTTCTTGCCCTGGACCTCCCAGAGGACGCCGTTGATGGCGTAGCGGCTGCTCTCTTTGGCGGTCGCGAAAAGACACTGCTCGATGCCCGACTGCAGCTCGGTCAATGTGATCTGCAGGTCGCTTTCTCCCTCGTCCAACGAGGGCACCTTCGGGTACTGGGCCGGATCCTGACCATAGATCGTGAAGCGGCTGTCGACCCCGCGGACCTCACATGTGCTCTCCTCCGCTTCGAGAGTCAGCACGTCCTCGGAACTCTCGCGTACAATATCAGCCAGATGGCCCGCTTCGACGACGATCTCGCCCTCGCGGGCGACCTCGACCTCGGATACGAGATAATTGAGGCCCATCTCCAGATTGGTGGCGCAGATCCTCACCTGGTTCTCAGCGGCGGCGACGCGCACACACCGCAGAACAGGTTTCGGCGTTCGTGTCGGTACGACCGAAGTGACCAATCCCAGGGCTTCGGCCAACGCGGAACGATTGAACGTGACCTTCATCATAGACCTCAAAGTAAGTTACGGCCGGCGCTGCGTTCGCGCAGCGTTGGCCCTTTTTAACAGGCTCCAAGTGTAATCTGAGTGGGCCCGTTCGACAACCTTTTTCCACAAAAACACCGGTGTAAGGAGGCGGTATGGGGTGCGCTTGATGTTGGTGGGTAGGACTTTGCGGAGCAGCGGTGCGAACCCATGAAAGCGACTTTGTCATTCCTGCGCGGGAATGACAGGACCGGTGGGTATGGCACTGCCCACAAACATGAGACGCCCCCCCACCGTTCGGGGGCGGGCCAACCCGCTGATCGCTTCTGCCTGGGAGATGCAAGATTTTCCGAACTCGGAGAGCCCATGTGCATATCACATGTATTTATATATATAAGAGTAAATTGAAGTAGTAATAGTACTCATATAGCCGGTCACATTGTTAGTACTGATAGTCCCGGTTTTATAAGCCTTTGCTGGGTCTGTAGATGCACGCGTAACGAGTATACTGGGACTGTGGAAAAACTGTTACGTCTGGTGTGCGTAGACTTGACAAAGTGACAGTCTAAGTGTAAGTAACAGCCTGATTTATCTTTTCCCACAAGGAGATAGCATCGGATATAACAGGTAGCGCCGCTGTTATAACACGGCTGAGGCGAGAGCTTCTCGGACGTGATGCGGCGTGTTTATACCGTGGCCTTTGCTCGAAGCACGCCCGCCGGAGACCGGATTGTTCAGAGATGACTGAGGTAATCTGTAACGGCGCGGCCTGAATCGAGTCGGTCTGATAAGAGTTACCAACTTATCGTTAGAAATGGACGGACAGCGATGTCATTGAA
>Ga0180429_10001192_pt1 | contig 22218 bp, 14 predicted proteins | sample SS_ome_FD_132428 | JGI IMG/M metagenome (GOLD analysis project Ga0180429, IMG submission 132428) | Hypersaline lake sediment archaeal communities from the Salton Sea, California, USA - SS_1_S_1 metaG | ecosystem: Environmental > Aquatic > Non-marine Saline and Alkaline > Hypersaline > Sediment ...
GCCGTCGCGGTCGGTCAGTTTGTAGAAGCACTCCAGCGGCACGTCGGCAACTTCCATCGAAACCAGCCGTTTGGGTTCCTTGTCCTTGATGTCTTCGCGGCCCTCGATCGTGAAGAGGAAGTATTCGGAGAGGCCCTGCTTGACGACCTGTTTTGGCTTGTCGGCAGGTTCGTCCTCGGTCGCCGCACCCGCCGGCATTTCGGCCACACTCAACGCGTCGGCAAACTCCTCGCGATACAGCGACCGCTCCTTGTCGGCCAGATCTCTGTAACGTTTCTTGCCACCTTCGCCCGGTGCGGGCCGGACGGCCAATGCGGCGATCTTCTCGACCAGGTTGATCGTACCGACCACCAGCCGAGTCTGGGCATTGTCGTACAACTCGCCCGAGTTGTTGTAGACGCGGACGTAGCCGGTAAGCCGTAGCGAGTCTTCGTCCTCGTTAGCTATGCCCACGTAGTCGGCCTTCCAGGTGATGCCGCTGGTGAAGTAGCGGATCTCGACGGGGACCTTTCCCGCCATTGCGCTTTGGATGTTCCACTGCAAGGCGTCGTTGCGGCCGGCGGGGAAAGTCGTGTCGATCAGGTCGACCGACTCGGCGTGATCGAGCACCCGGAAATCGATGCTGGTCGGATCGATCAGCGTGTTCGCCCAGGTGAACTGGATCAGGTTGATTCCCTGCTTGACGGTCAGCAAGCGATGCTCGCGAACCATGGTAATGTCTTCGCTGTTGTAGATCGTCAACTGGGTGGCCTCCCGTCGGGGAACCGTTACCAGATCGACGGCGGCCAAGGCGTCGGCGGCCATGCCGATCAGCGCCGCAACAGCCAGCACGCGCGTATGTTTAATCATGGATTGTCTCCTCTGGCCAAACGAGCCTGATGATGAAAGGGTACGTTATCAGCCTACTGAATATACAAGACGCCTTTCGCGACCGGAAAGTTTCCCTACGACTCACAGCCATCCAGCGTGGCACTACCCGTCTAAATGGCCGGGGGGGCGGGTGTCTGCCATAATGACAGGGCGCGGATTAGTCGGTCGCCGATGGTGTCAAAATGGCAGTCGGGGAGCAGGATTCTCGCTGGGGAACAAAAAACACTCCCGTGAGTTCCATCGCAAAGCGTTTTACTGCAATGGTTTACGTGCTATTGCCCGCTTTGCCACCGCGAGCGGCACGCCCTTTGCATATCTGAGGATCACCAGAAAACAAGAGCGGCTTTTCATAGCGATATTTCGAAAGGAGTGCCCCATGGCTGAAGGCGAAAAGATTATCGGAATCGATCTCGGAACCACCAACTCGGTGGTTGCCGTCATGGAAGGTAAGGACGCGAAAGTGATCCCCAACCCGGAGGGGAACCGTCTGACGCCCAGCGTGGTGGCATACACCGACAAAGACGAAACACTCGTCGGCGAGCCTGCCCGACGTCAAGCCGTGACGAATCCCACCCGAACCGTCTCTTCGATCAAGCGATTCATGGGCCGTCGCCACAACGAAGTGGCCTCGGAAGAGAAGATCGTGCCCTACAAGATCGTCGGTGGAGCGGAAGACTACGTGAAGGTCGAGATCGACGGCAAGCAACAGACGCCGCCGGAGATCTCCGCTATGACCCTGCGGAAACTCAAGGAGTCGGCCGAGGCCTACCTGGGGCACAAAGTGAACAAGGCGGTCATTACCGTGCCGGCCTACTTCAACGACGCCCAGCGCCAGGCCACGAAGGACGCGGGACAGGTCGCGGGCTTGGAAGTCGCCCGAATCATCAACGAGCCGACCGCCGCCTCGTTGGCATACGGGTTGGACAGAAAGAAGGCCGAGAAGATCGCCGTGTTCGACCTCGGTGGTGGAACGTTCGACATCTCGGTGCTCGAGGTCGCCGACGGCGTGTTCCGCGTGATCAGCACCAACGGCGACGGACACCTCGGCGGCGACGACTTCGACGACTGTCTGTTGAACCACGTCGCCGACGAGTTCAAGAAGGAACAGGGTATCGACCTTCGCCAGGACAACATGGCGCTGCAGCGGCTTCAGGAAGCCTGCGAGAAGGCCAAGAAGGAACTCAGTTCCGCACAGTCGACCGATATTAACTTGCCGTTCATCACGGCCGACGCGTCGGGGCCGAAGCACCTGCAGATGAACGTCACCCGCTCGAAGTTCGAGCAACTGGTCGATCATCTCATCGGACGCTGCCGAGGCCCGGTCAAGCGTGCCTTGGAAGATGCCAAGCTCAGCCCCGGCGACATCGACGAAGTCGTGTTGGTGGGCGGTTCCACCCGAGTTCCAAAAGTCCAGGAAATGGTCAAGGAACTCTTCGGCAAGGAGCCGCACAAGGGTGTGAATCCCGACGAGGTCGTTGCCGTGGGAGCCGCGATCCAGGGCGGTGTGCTCGCCGGAGAGGTAAAGGACGTGCTCCTGCTCGACGTTACTCCGTTGTCGCTGGGTATCGAAACCCTTGGCGGCGTGATGACCAAGCTGGTCGAACGCAACACGACCATCCCCACCGAGCGGAAGCAGATCTTCAGCACGGCCGACGACAACCAAATGGCCGTCACCGTCAAGGTCTATCAGGGCGAACGCGAGATGGCCGCCAGCAACCGCCTGCTGGGCGAATTCAACCTGGAAGGCATCCCGCCCGCGCCTCGAGGAAGGCCGCAAATCGAGGTCAAGTTCGACATCGACTCCAACGGCATCCTCAACGTCGCGGCCAAGGATCTCGGCACACAGAAAGAGCAGACCGTCAGGATCGAGCAATCCAGCGGGCTGTCGGAGGAAGAGATCGAAAACATGCGCAAGGACGCCGAAGAGCACGCCGAGGAAGACAAGAAGAAACGCGACCTGGCCGAAGCACGCAACCAGGCCGACTCGATGTGCTTCCAAATCGAGAAACTCATCAAGGAGCACGACGACAAGCTTGCAGACGCCGACAAGGAGGCCGTGGGCAAGGCGATCGAGAAGGCTCGGGAAGCGGCCAAGGGCGACGACGCCGATACGATCAAGTCGGCGATCAGCGAGTTGGAGCAGGCCTCGCACGCGCTGAGCAAGGTGCTTTACGAGAACGTCGGACCGCAGCCGGGCGCCGCCCCGGGCGACGCGGGTCCGGCCCCTGAAGCTGGTGGTGGCGAATCCGCCGGTGACGACGACGCCATCGACGCCGAGTTCGAGGTAAAAGACTCGTAAACAGTCGTGGTTCGCTCCGCGAACCAACGCTTCGGTAAGTGTCGTAGTCTGCTCCGCGAACCAGCGCTTGTTCGCGGAGCGAACAACGACTATCAAGTTCGCTCCCTGCACGGCATGAACGCTCTCGGTGCGCGCTGAAGAGGAAAGGTAATCAAGCATGATCCGCATGGACAAACTGACGATCAAGGCCCAAGAGGCCGTGGCGGCCGCGCAATCGTTGGCCGCCGACCAGGGGCATCCGCAGATCGACCCCTTGCACCTGCTGGCTGCGCTGTTGGCCGAACACGACGGCGTGGTGGGGCCGATCTTCGAGCGGATCGGCGTCAACCGCGGGCAACTCGACGGTATCGTCAAGTCGGAACTGGGCCACTTCGCGAAGGTCAGCGGCGGATCGCCGCCCGGGCCCGGCCGCGATTTGCAGAACGTGCTTCAAGCCGCCCAGGCCGAAGCCGACAACATCAAGGACGAGTTCGTCTCGACCGAACACCTCCTGCTGGCGCTGGCCAAAGTCGACTCGAAGGCCAAGAACGTATTGAAGCTCAACGCCGTCAGCGACGACGACCTGCTGCGGGCAATGCGTGAAATCCGCGGCAGCGCCAGGGTCACCGATCAGACGCCGGAGGACAAGTTCCAGGCACTACAGCGTTACGGCATCGACCTGGTCGATCAGGCCCGACGCGGGAAGCTCGACCCGGTCATCGGCCGCGATCAGGAGATCCGCCGCGTGATTCAGGTGCTCTCGCGGCGCACCAAGAACAACCCCGTGCTGATCGGCGAGCCGGGCGTCGGCAAGACGGCAATCGCCGAGGGGCTCGCCCTGCGGATCGTCGACGGCGACGTGCCGGAGAGCCTCAGGCAGAAGCGTGTCATCGCGCTGGACATGGGCGCGCTGATCGCCGGAACCAAGTTTCGCGGGGAGTTCGAGGAGCGGCTGAAGGCCGTGCTCAGCGAAATCAACGACGCCGGCGGCATGATAATCTTGTTCATCGACGAACTGCACGCGGTGGTCGGCGCCGGCCGCGCGGAAGGCGGCAGCGACGCGGCCAACCTGCTGAAGCCGGCCCTGGCCCGGGGCGAGTTGCGCTGCGTCGGCGCTACCACGCTTGACGAGTATCGCAAGTACATCGAGAAGGACGCGGCCCTGGAACGCCGCTTTCAGCCGGTGCAGATCGACGAGCCGACGGTCGACGACACGGTGGCAATACTCCGCGGCTTGAAAGCCCGATACGAGGCCCACCACGGCGTGAAGATCACCGATTCGGCCCTGGTGGCGGCGGCCAATCTTTCGCACCGCTACATCGCCGACCGCTTCCTGCCCGACAAGGCCATCGACCTGGTCGACGAGGCCACCAGCCGCGTGGCGATGGAGTTGGAGAGCGTGCCGGAGGAGATCGACAAGGCGCAGCGACGCCGCACGCAGTTGGAATTGGCCGATCGGCAGCTTGCCGAAGAGCGGGGCGAAGACGTCCGCCAGCGGCGCGAGGAGATCAAGGCCGAGATGGCCCAGCTCGACGGCAACCTGACCAGGTTGCACGAACAATGGGATCGCGAGAAACTCGGACGCGGCGACGTTCAGAAGACGCGTAAAGAGCATGAAGAGATCAACTTCGAGTTCGAGCAACTCGACGCCGCGATAAAGCAGAAACTATCGTCGGGACAGCCGATTACCGAGACGGATTACCAACGGCTCTACGAACTCGACGTGCGTCGCAAACAGCTCGACGAGCAGATCGCCGACGATCGGCAGCAGGGCGTGCCGGCGGCCGCGCCGGGCGAGAAGCCCAACGGCGGCCGGCGGTTGTTGCGCCAGGAGGTCACCGAAGAGGAGATCGCCGAAGTGGTCAGCGCGTGGACCGGCATTCCCATCACGCGAATGATCGAGACGGAACGGGCAAAACTGCTGGTGATGGAGGAGCGAATCCATCAGCGGCTGATCGGCCAGGACGAGGCGGTCGAGGCCGTATCGAACGCGGTACGGCGCAACCGGTCTGGTTTGCAAGACCCGAACCGCCCGATCGGATCGTTCATCTTTCTGGGGCCCACGGGCGTCGGCAAGACCGAACTGTGCAAGGCCCTGGCCGCGGTGATGTTCGACGATGAGAACGCCATGATCCGGCTCGACATGAGTGAGTTCATGGAGCGTCACACGGTCAGCCGTTTGATCGGCGCCCCGCCGGGCTACGTCGGCTATGAAGAGGGTGGCCGGCTGACCGAGGCGGTGCGCCGCCGTCCTTATGCGGTTGTGCTGCTCGACGAGATCGAGAAGGCCCATCGCGACGTGTTCAACGTCCTCCTGCAGGTGCTCGACGACGGCCGACTGAGCGACAGCCACGGCCACGTGGTCGATTTCAGCAACACGATCATCGTGATGACCAGCAACATCGGCAGCCAGTTGGTGCAACAGATCTCGAAAGAAGGCGGCACTGAGGACGAGATCCGCGAGGCGGTCGAAGAGTCGTTGCGCAGCCGGTTCTTGCCGGAGTTCCTCAACCGCATCGACGAGACCATGATCTTTCATCCGTTGCGGCGGAACCAGATTCGCAAGATCGTCGAATTGCAGGTGAAGCGACTGCGGCAACAGCTCGAAGAGCGGGGCATCTTGCTGGAAGTAACCACCGCGGCGATCGACGAGATTGCCCGAGAGGGCTACGACCCCGCGTTCGGCGCCCGGCCGCTGAAACGCGTGATCCAACAGCAGATTCAGAACCCGCTGGCCGTCGAGTTGCTCAAACGAGAGTTTGCCGAGGGAAGCAAGGTAACGGTCGACTGTGTCGAGGGCGATTTCACGTTCGAGCGGGTTGAATAGCCGCTTGTTGTCTACAATACGGCGCTGGTCGGCCTCAGACCATGGTAGGGTTCAGTGGTCAGGGTTCAGGATTTCGGGGTAAGCATCAAACCCGAAATCCTGAACCCCAAACCCTGAGACCCCAAACCCTGAACCCTACAAGGGTTGACTCATCTGCAACACCTTTCAAGGGCCAGGTAATCGAAAAAGGCCCCCGAAGCGCGTAGCTCCGAGGGCCAATCTCTGTTAGACGATCGTCAGGTCAGGCCTAGACGAGCTTGACGTTCTCGGCGCGAGGCCCTTTGGGGCCACGTCCTTCGTCGTACTCGACCTGCTGTCCCACGTTCAGGGCTTCGATGGTCGTACCTTCCAATGCAGAGTGGTGGAAGAAGATGTCCCCCCGCTCCCCCTCGATGAACCCGAATCCTTTGTCCGTCAACAACTTTTTGACTGTACCTTGCGGCATGTTAGCCACTCCTCAAAAACAGAACTTCAAACATCAACAGGCCGCGAGCTTCGCGTACAGCCCCTAGCGACGGAACAAGACCTCGGCCAAACAAAAACAGGGAAAACACTCGCCTGCAATCGGAGGTAGGTGACCTTGTAATGGTCACCGACACGCCGACCGCAACTCTACGAAGCGGAACTCTCCGAGAGAGCTGGGGCCCACTTCTTCGCAACGTCACCCCGCAACTGAGTAAATCCTACCAGGATCGGCAGATAACGCAAGTAGGGAAATAGGGAAATCCGAGAATTTTCTTGCGTTGCTTTGAGGTTTTGTGTCCAGCGGGGGGTAGACAGAACCGCGGTTGCTTCTGCAAGGCAGCGGCACGCCTCATCCAGCGGGTGGGGGCAACGACTTGTAACCCCCTGCCTTCCTATTATCAACTGCCTGGCAAGGCAACGCCTCAGACCGGCGGACGCGTGCCGTTCTCGGATCAGGCCATCAGAACCACGCCGCCGTGAACCCGCCGTCGACGTTGACGTGGGTCCCCGTGACGAAACTCCCGGCAGTGGGCGAGACCAACAGCAGCAACGCGCCGATCAGTTCTTCCGGCTCGCCGAAGCGTTGCATCGGAGTGCCGCTCATGATGCTGTCGATCCGTTCTTGGTCCAAGAGGCGCCGGTTCTGCTCGGCGGGAAAAAAGCCGGGGCATATCGCGTTCACTCGGATCCCCCGGTCGGCGAACTCCTGGGCGACGTTTCTCGTCAGGTTCAACACGCCGGCCTTTGATGCCGAGTAGGCGAACACTCGCGATAGCGGCAGGTGCGAGGTGACGCTGCCGATGTTGACGATCGCGCCGCCGCCGGCCGTGACCATATACCGGGCAAAGACCTGGCAGGCCTGGAACACGGCCTTCAGATTGATCGCAAGCACGCGATCCCAATCCTCCTCGCTGGCGTCGAGGAACGAGCTTCCGGCGTTGACGCCCGCCGAGTTGACCAGCACGTCGACCTGGCCGGTCTTCTTTAACGTGACGCCCAAGAGGTTTTCGATCGAACTGCGCGAGGTGACGTCGACCGTGCAGAAGTCGGCCTCGGCGCCACCCTTTACGAGTTCGTCGACGCGGGCCTTGCAGCCTTCCTCGGTGAGGTCGGCCACGATCACGCGTGCGCCGGCCCAGACCAGCCCGCGGCACAGAGCGCCGCCAAGCACGCCGGCGCCGCCAATAACTACGGCCGTCTGGCCGCTCAAACCAAAGAGTCGGGCGAGGTATTCGGCGGGCATGACTGTCTCCTTCCTTTATTATTCGGGCTGTTTCCTCAAACGCAGCCAATCGCTATGGAACACGCCTTCCTTGTCGACGCGGTGGTACGTATGGGCGCCGAAGTAATCTCGCTGGGCCTGCAACAAGTTGGCGGGCAGCCGCTCGCTGCGATAGCCGTCGTAGTAGGCCAACGCGGCGGAAAAGGCCGGCACCGGGATACCGAGCCTGGTGGCGGTGACAACAACGTTCCGCCACGAAGTCTGGGCCTTTCGGACCGCCGTCTTGAAGTACGGCGCCAGCAGCAGGTTCTCCAGGTCGGGCTTACGGTCGAAGGCCTCCTTGATCCGTTCGAGGAACACCGCCCGAATGATGCAGCCGCCTCGCCACAGCAAGGCGATCTCGCCGAACTTCAACGGCCAGCCGTGCTCTTCGGCCGCTGCCTGAAGTTGGACGAACCCCTGGGCGTAGCTGCAGATCTTCGAGGCGTACAACGCCTGGCGGATCTGTTCGATGAACTTGTCGCGATCGCCGCGGAAGGTGGCCTTGGGGCCCTTGAGCACCTTGGCCGCACGCGTGCGCGGTTGCTTCATCGCCGAGAGCGAGCGGGCGTAAACCGCCATCGTGACCAGCGTGCTGGGTACGCCCAGGTCCAGCGCCAGTTGGCTCATCCACTTGCCGGTGCCTTTGGCGCCGGCGGTATCCATGACCAGGTCAACCAGTGATTGGCCGGTCTCTTCGTCCCTGACGCTGAAGATATCGCGACTGATTTCGATCAGGTAGCTGTCCAACGCGCCGCGGTTCCATTCGGCGAACACGTCGTACAACTCGTCGTTGTTGAGCCCCACGGCGTGCTTGAGCATCCAGTAGGCCTCGCAGATCAACTGCATGTCGCCGTACTCGATACCGTTATGGACCATTTTCACGTAGTGCCCCGCACCGCGCGGTCCGACCCATTCGCAACAGGGGACGTCGCCGTTGGGGCCCACCTTCGCCGAAATCGCCTGAAAGACGTCCTTCACCAGCGGCCAGGCCGCTTCACTTCCGCCGGGCATCATACTGGGGCCCTTCAAGGCGCCCTCCTCGCCGCCGGAAACGCCCGTGCCGATGTAGAGCAGTCCCTTCGACTCGACGTACTCGGTGCGTCGCTGGGTTTCGCTGAAGTGGGTGTTCCCGCCGTCGATGATCACGTCGCCCGGCTCGAGCAGCGGGATCAAGGTGTCGATAAAGGCGTCGACGGCCGGTCCGGCCTTGACCATCAACATCACCTTCCGCGGTTTCGCCAACTTCTCGACCAGTTCTTCCGCCGAATAGCAGCCGGCGAAGTTCTTGCCCTTCGCCCGGCCTTCGATGAAGTCGTCGACCTTGCTGGTGGTGCGATTGTAAACTGCGACGCTGTATCCCCGGCTCTCGATGTTCAACGCCAGGTTCTCACCCATTACGGCCAGGCCGATAAGTCCGATGTCGTGTTTTGTTGTCATTGTCTGGAGGTTGGGGTTTGGGGGTTGGGGGTACTACGTCAACACGCTCCTTAATCAGATCGTTTAACCCTAAGCCGAAGGCGACGGCCGATGTTAGCCCCGTCGCCTGCGACGGCAAAACCCGGGAAAACGGCCCCTCTGCCGGTCGCAGGCGACCAGGCTAACAAGAAACATGAACGGTATTGGGGTTAAACGAGGAAGTTGCATGTCGCTCCTTAATCGACCGCTAAACGATTACCGGCCAAGGCGGCTTCTCGGGAAGATAACTATCAAACTCCTCTAACAGTCTCTGCTGATACTCACCGGCGAACGTACCGTCGAGGAAGCGATCGATGCCTTCTTCGTGGAACCGCTTCCAACTGGCTTCTTCGTCGCCCGGGTTGACGGGGAAGAAGAGGGCACTGTTGGCGGCGGCCGCCTTGTAGTCGCCCGGGGCGTCGCCGATCATCAGCGTGTGATCGGCCGGATACTTGGCCGCCGCCCGTAGCGACTCGGCCTTGGTGCCGACCTCCTGGCCGCAAATCGCCACGACGTGCTTCGCCAGATCGTGCTCTTCCCATTCCCGTACCAACGCTTCCTGGGGCGTGGCGGAAACCACTATCACGTCGGCCTGTTCGTCAAGCCGCCGGATGCTCTCGCGGACGAACGGAAACGGCGGCACTCCGCTGACCATGTCGGCCACCGATTGGTTGATGCCCTTCGACCACCGCAACGCCCGCGCCAAGCCCGGGTCGCCCGTCTCTTCCACGGCCCTCTCCAGCGCCGGGTTGCCCAGCTTCGTTTCGCGCTCGATCCAGTCCAGCAGCGACGGGGGGATCTCGATCTTCACTCCCCGGGCCCTGACCTCGGGGCGTTTTTGCAGCCACTGGAGCACCTCGACCAGCGCGGGAAAGCGGTTGATCCCCCGGCTCTTCGAATAGAGGTTCACGAACTCGGCCGCCTCGCGGGCGTATTTGCTTACGCCTTGCAGGTCCCAGTGCTTGATGTGGTTCGGAACGAAACACTCCTTGTGCTTCAGTTCCATGGTATCGAAAGCGCAGCCATCTGAATCGATGCCAACTAGATAATCGTGCCGGGGCGTTATTTCAAACATGCTAGCGATCTGCTTGGGGAACGTACTTAGGTAGTTTCTGCTCTGCGTAGATCGGCTCAAAACGAGTCAGCCGTTGCCGGCCGTCGATCATCGGCAGACCGACCATTTCGCTGCCGACCAACGGCTTGGCGTAGCGGACAAAATCGTCGGTCACGTCGCAACCGCCCGGGGCGATCCAATCGGCCGGGAAGGTCCGCTCGCTGTTGGCCACGTCCGGCAGGGGGACCTTGTCGTAACGGACGCCGTATGTGAGGCCGTCGTTGCGCAGTATTGTCGACATGAAGCCACTCTGGCCGTCGGCGGCCAAACGGGCGGCCACCCGGCCCACGGCGTAGGCCTCGTCCAAATCGACCGGCGAGGCGTAGGCCATCGAGTGGCGTTGATCGGTGCCCGGGACGTTGCCGCGCGCGGCGCCCTTGACCGCCAGGCCGGCGCCGTTGAGATAGTTCACCACGCCCTGGGCCACCGTCAGCTTGCTGGAACCGAACGAGGTGTGTCCGAACGAATCCTTTACGTTGCCCAGTTCGCCGACGTCGAATCCCTCGCTGATGACAACCACGCACCGTCCCGATTGGCGCAACTGGTCGTTTACGCGATCGGCCAGTTCCTCCAGCGAACATGGGCTCTCGGCCAGATAGATCTGCAACGGCATTTCTCGCATCGGGTCGGCAAGCCGGGCGGCCGCCGGGATGAACCCGATCTTTCGCCCCATCGCCTGCATGACCAACACCGGATCGGCAGGACAGGAGCCCTTGTTCTCTTGGTTGGCGTTCTGAACGGCCTGCAGCCAATATCGGGCAACCGAGCCATAGCCGGGCGTGTGGTCGATCAGCTTGAACTGGCTGTCGCCCACGTCGTTGTCGATCGTCTTAGGCACCCCCACGGCGACCAGATCGAGGCCCATCCGTTGTGCCAGAATGGCCATCTTGTTGGCCGTGTCCATCGAGTCGTTTCCGCCGATGTAGAGGAAATAGCCCACGTCGTGGGCCTTGAAGACCTCGATCACCCGTTGGAAATCCTCGTCCTGTCCCTGCTTGAGCTTGTAGCGGCAGGTCCCGATCGATCCGGCAGCCGGCGTGAACCGCAACAGCCTCACTTCCTCCGCCGACTGTGCCGACAGGTCGAGCAACTCCTCTTTGAGCACACCTTCGATCCCATGCCGGGCGCCATAGACGGTACCAATAGCGTCGAACTCAGCGGCGGCCTCGATAATACCTCTCAGGCTGCTGTTTATCACGGGCGTGGGTCCGCCGCTTTGGGCGACGACCAAGTTTCGTGCTGCCGGCATACCTTCGCTCCAGCTGAGACGATGAGCCGCAATTTTACCGCGTGAGACAGGTTCGGGCAACGGGCCGGAACCTGAACCCTACGAAACTCGACAGTTCGACCCTGCTTGGGTTCCGGCGATTTGCCGTTTGTAGTACCGGATTCAGCCGGAATATGGGGCATCTCGGCGTGTCCTCGCAAGGCGTTTTCCGCCTGAAGGCGGTACTACAAACGGAACTCAAACGGTCGAAATGCGGGTCTCCCGGAAGGAGCGGACTGCCCGGAATCACTGCTACCACCCGGTTCTTCCGGATCATTCGCATTCTGCGTCGCAATCCGGTTATGTTGACAGGGGAGAAGTTCCTCAGAGTCCGCGTCTGGCCTTCCGATAGCGCATAAATGGAGAGGTCAGGGAACGTAGGCAAACCTTTGCGGCCCGGCCCCGGGGTTATCAATCCGGTCAGACGAGGTGTATGATGTCGACGAACACGATGAGTAATATCCTGCTGGACAAGGAAATCCTGCTCGAAAGCGGAACCAACGAACTGGAGGTGCTGGTTTTCGGTATCGGCGACTACACGTTTGGCATTAACGTGGCCAAGGTTCGCGAAGTGCTGCCGGCCGCCAGGATCACTAACCTGCCACGCACTCACAATTCAATTCGCGGCGTGTTTAAGCTCCGCGACCAGGTCATTCCGTGCGTGTCGTTAGTGGATCACCTGGGCATAGTGTCCGAGCAGGACAACACCGAGTCAACGCTGATTTTGAGCGACTTCAACCAACAACAAACGGCTTTCCTGGTCGACGAAGTCGAACGGATCCACCGTCTGAGTTGGAATAATATACTCGCGGTGCCGAGGCTCGATGCGCTTAACAACACGCCGGTTACCGCCCTGGCCCGATGCAACGACCGCCTCATTCTCATGCTGGATTTCGAAATGATACTCGACGCCGTCACCGAACAGTACTTCCGCACCGACACGGTCGACAATCCGTTGGGATTACCGCGGGAGAAGCTGCGGATCCTCTTCGCCGAAGACTCGCCAACCGTACGCGAGGCCATCGGCAACACGCTCAAAAACAGCGGATACACCCAGGTGACGTTCTTCGACAACGGGGCCGAAGCCTGGCAGTGGATTTCTCGGAAGCTGAGCGAAACCGGTTGCGTCGAGGAGGTAGCCGACTTGGTGATCTCCGACGTCGAGATGCCCCAGGTCGACGGCTTCCACCTCACCAAGCGGATAAAGGGTCATGCGGAGTTGAAGCAGTTGCCGGTGTTGCTGTACTCGTCGATCGTGACGCCCGACAACCGCAAGAAGGGCAATGCCGTCGGCGCCGACGCCCAGGTGGCGAAGCCCGAGTTGAAGGAAGTGGTTCGCCTGGCGGACGAGTTGATCTCGACGGCCCAGCGCGAGAACCGTGCCGCGGCATTGCGAGCGGTGACCGATCGGGCGCGGAGCGAGCCCGACTCGACGCCCCGACGTGCTGAAGAGACTGTTGAGCCGGTGGAGCCTCGCTCGGAAGTCTCGGCGACACCGCCTCCCAAGCAGGACGAAGCGCCCGATTCGACCGTCGATCAGAACGCGATGCCTGAAACGTGTTTCGAGAGCAACGAGACGGAAGAGTCCGACTCGCCGCTGGAAGTTCCTGCTCCGGACGGAGTAGACGGCAAGCTGTGGATGACCTTCCACGCCGAATTGCGCGGTCACGCCGACGTCCTTTGTCAACTGCTGCGACGATCGGAGGCCGGCGACCGAAGCGACGAGTTTCTCCGCGAGATTGGCCGCACGCTGCACACGATCAAGTCGGCCTCGATGGTCATCCCGCTCGACCAGGTCACGCACTGCACGCATCTGGCCGAGAGTCTCTTGGAGGGTGCCCGAAACGATCGCGAAAAGTGGCCGCAAAACGGTCTGCGGCGCTATCTCGACTGGCTCGCGATGCTCCTCTCGCCCCCGGACGACGTCAATGTGTCTCTGGCCGCCGGCCGGCAACTGATGGCCGAAATGGCACCGCAGGCAATTGAGCAAGAATAGCGCGAAGCCCGCCGCAATCAGCGCCGCCGAGGCGGCAACACCGTTATCGACAACGGATTGGCCGCTATGCCGTCGCCGCGGACAACAATCAACTCGGCTTTCACGGGGCTGGCCAGCGGCAGGTTCGGCAGCGCCACTCGCACGCCCAGGTCGTACCAGCCGAGGATCTCGCCCTCCAACTCCAACCCGGCCATGTGCACCAACACCTGGCCCGGCTGCGGACCGAACCCTTCGCCGGCTATCAGAACCTCGGCCGCCGCCGCGGCTTCGACGGGCTCCAATTCAAACGCGGCCGGGTCGACCGGCAATACGTCGGTTCGGGCCAGCCGCGTGCCGTTGTTCGCGTCGGATGTCTCGTTGACTTCACGGTGCGAGTCCACCAATACGTGCAGCGTGTCGAACGCCATCGGTTTTCCTTCAGCATCCTGCCCCATCGCGTAGACGTCGATCGGCAAACGCACGTCGACCGATTGGGTGTCGCCGGCCTCGATTGCAGTTACGCGAACTCCGGCCTGCGGCAGGTTGTCCACGAGTTGCTCGCCGAGGCCGGCCATCAGCAACACGTTGAACGGCTGCGCGATCGGCCGGTCGCTGTTGTTGCGGAACCAGATCCGGTATCGCGGCCCGAGCTTCTCCTCCGGGTGGCCCGGGTCGACGAATCGCACTGCCAGCACCTGCAAGTCGAACTGCTCGGCCACGACGACCGACGGCACGTCGATCCAGGTCCCGCTGGTCACCACCGGCAGCGAGACCCAGATGGGCGTCTGCCACCAGGTCCAACGAGGGCACACGTGGTAAACGATCGGCCGGCACCACAGCGGCCGGGGATCCCAAAACGGGTGAACGTGGTGATGCCACGACCAACTCACCCAGGGGCCCCATCGCGGATACCAGCACGGGCCGACGTAATGGTGGTGCCCCCAGTAGTGATGGCGGAAACAGCTTTTCGCGTAGTGTGGGCTGACGCGGCCGTGGTGGAAGGCATACTTGTCGTAATGTCCGGCATGATGGCGGCCGTGGTCGATGCCGTGACGGATGCCGGGAGCGATCTTCGCCCAGTGATCGTCGCGGTCGTGCAAGTGGAGCCGACGTGCCACGTCACCGGAGTGTTTCATCTTGTACTGATCGGCCAACTTGATCTTCTGGGCGACCTTGCCGCCGGTCAATCGGTCGAGTTGGCCCGACTTCACTCGATCGGGAAATCGCGCGTTTGCCCGCGCGTGAGAATCCGGCTTGCCTTTGGATGCGTGCGGTTTGACCGTAGGTGGTTTGACCGTTTGACCGAGCTTGGGACCGGGCGATGGTCCGGGCAACTTGCCGACGTCGGGCCTGGTGCGGTTGGGTGGCCATGCAACGGGACCGGAACGGCCGTGGTCGGGGATCCGCTTGCGAATATCAGACAACGAAGGCCGGTCGCCCGAGGGCACCGAAGGTCTCCCCCCGCCGGTCGGCCACGGCACCGGCCTGCTGACCGATGGCTTGCTCACTTCCGACGGAGACTTGCCTTGCTGGGACGGTTTGGATCGGTCGATGCTGCCGCCGGGAAAACTCGCCCGCGGCGTCGAACGTCCCCCGGAACCACTCGGACGCGAGGGGCCGACCGGACGCTGCGGACCAATCTTAGAGGTCGAAGGCAGCGCCGGACCACTCACCCGAGAGCGCGTCGGAGGAGATAGCGTTCTCGACGGGCTCGGCTGTGATCGACTGGGAACTGAGAGCGTTCGCGACGGCCTCGGCTGTGATCGACTGGGAACTGAGAGCGTTCGCGATGGGTTCGGCTGTGATCGACTGGGAACTGAGAGCGTTCGCGATGGGCTCGGCTGTGATCGACTGGGAGCCGAGAGCGTTCGCGATGGGCTCGGCTGTGATCGACTAGAGGGGGAATGGGATCTCGACGGGCTTGGCCGCGAGTGGCTAGGGGCCGAACGCGACTTCGACGAACTGGAGCGGGACGGCGAGCTTCTCGATCTCTCCCCCGATGATGGTGGTTTGGCTACCGTGGGAGTTGTTGCCGCCAAAAGCCCGCTTACCAGTACTCCTAGGGCCACGTTACGGAGTGCTTTGGCGATCATCTGATAGGATTGCGGTACGTTCATTGTATTATTCCCTTGAGATGGGCCAATGAAAGCGTTTGCTCGACTTGAGTGTGACGAGCCAACTAGGCAAGTGGTTGCAAACCGCGTTCCAAGTGAGCGGAAACCGGCCGTCCGCCGCCGCTTGAGTTGCTGCAACTCGTTTACTAGTAAGCAGTTGCGAATCAAAGACTCTCACGGACTGAGCGACATTCATGTGCCATTTCAAGTGCCGTGTGTGTAGTCAAGGTGATTCGCGCAGTCAATTTGACTACCATCGAGGGTAATCCATTGGTCGGCTTTCCAAACCTCCGTGCAAGTCCTATACTAGGAGGTGGCGTGTTTTCTGAAGGCTACCCTCTCTCGGGCATCTATAAACTACTTCAAACCAATAACTTACGAAACATGACCGATCCAAACTCATCGAACCATTGGGACCAGTTGGCGTTTTCTCTGGGGGCCGATGTGCGGCGGGACGCTCGAAAAAGTGAGCCGGTGTCGGAACCGGAGCAACTCGAGCCGCCGACCGAGGAACCCGTCGCCGAGACACCGCCCGCGGCCGAAACGCCGGCACCGGCCCCCGTGCCGCAAAAGGCAGCGGTGCGAAAACCAACCGCGTCAACCCCTGCAGACTGGGACTCGCTAGTGAGTGAGTTGGGTATCGTGCCGGAGGCTCCGCGGCAAGAGTTGGCCCCCGAGCAATCGTTCACCGAGCAATCGTTCACCGAGCAATCGTTCACCGAGCAATCGTTCACCGAGCAACCGCCAGTCGAGCCAGCCCCGACCGAACAACCGCCAGACGAATCGACTTTCGAGGAGCCGATTTCCGAAGAACCAGCTTCGGAGGAGCCAGTTGCGGAGGAGCCAGTTGCGGAGGAAACAACTTTTTCGGAAGTCATCGCAGAAGAGCCGGCAGCGGAGGCCGAGGAGCCTTTCGGCCATATCGAAGGGCCCAGCGAGGTTGTTGAGAAGAAACCACGGCGACGGCGCAAGCGTCGCGGCAAGTCGCGCGGCAAAGACGACACGGCCGCTGAACCCGCCGAGGCGGAGCAACCAGCGGCGGCGCTCTCGGACGAAGTTGCCGAGGCGGTCGAGGCAGAGCCGTCTTCCGAACAGCCCACTTCGGAGGAGGCCGATCCGGAACAGAAGCGGTCGAAGCGGCGGCGCCGCGGAGGGTCGCGCAAGAAGAAATCGGGGTTCGCTGCCGGACTGGAAGAGCCCGAAGATAGCTCCACGCCCGCAGAGGCGCAAAAGCAACCCAAGCGAGAGAAGAAGCGGTCGAGGAAGAAATCGGTGAAGTCGGAGCAGAAGACGGCTGAGAAGACCGACGAAGCGACCGACGAAGCCACCGAGGACACAACAGCCGTCAGGACGGCCCACAGGGCAATCCCGACCTGGGATGAGGCCATCGGCGTCATCGTCGACGGTAACCTCGAAGCCAGGTCAAAACGCGGCGGCGGTTCCACGCGAGCACGGGGCAAAGGACGAAGAACCAGCAAGGCCTCAGGCTCCGGCAAAGACCGCGGAACAAAGGAAGGCCGGAAGTCGGAAGTCCAGAAGTCGGAAGGCCACAAGCCGGAAGGACGAAAGCGGCGCTAGTGCCGTGGTACTCCGCGAATACCGTTTAGGGCCGGCCGATCAGTAAATGTCGTGGTTCGCTCCGCGAACCAGCGTTTTCTTCGCGGAGCGAACAACGACTATCGAGCGAGCATCGCTCGCCGCTTTGAAGCACGGGGCCCGGGAGATAACTCGATGACCGACGACGCAACCCCACCGGAACCGGCAGACAGCGAACCGCGATGGCGGCCGATCGGACCGATCGATCGCCGAGTGGTCGGCGTGTTGGCCGAAAAGGCCAAGACAACGCCCGACGCTTATCCGCTGTCGCTCAATGCAGTGCGTACCGGCTGCAATCAGAAGAGCAACCGCTTCCCGACGATGTCGCTGGAGCCGGAAGACATCGAAGAGGCACTCGAACGGCTTCGCCTGCTGGGCGCGGTGGGGATAGTCGAGGGCTACGGCCGGGTGTCGAAATACCGGCACTACCTGTACGAGTGGCTCGCCGTCGACAAGGTCGAAGTGGCGGTAATGGCCGAGCTTCTTCTGCGCGGCGCACAAACGGAAGGCGAACTGCGCGGCCGCGCCGGGCGCATGGAGCCGATTGCCGATCTGTCTGCCTTGCGGCCCGTCGTTGCGTCGCTGAAGTCGAAAGGGCTGGTGATCGGCCTGACCCCGGAAGGACGCGGCCACGTGGTGAGCCACACCCTTTATGAGCCCAAAGAATTGGAAGAACTCAAGGCCCGGTACGGCGGCGTCAGAACGCCCGAAGCTACGGCGGCCCGAAGCACGGATCCGGTTGCCGCGGCTCCGGCACCCGCGGCCGCTGCGCCGGCCGGCGCCATTGAGGTAGAGGTAATAGCGACCATCCACCGCGATCTCGGCGAGTTGCACTCGCAACTTAGCCAATTACGAAGCGACATGGACGAACTCCTGGGCGAACAGCGCCGACTCGACGATGACGTTCGCGACCTGAAGGACGCTTTGGGTGGGTAAGCCGCGTGAGTATCCTCGTCATCAATGCCGGTTCAAGCAGCGTGAAGTTCGGACTCTTCAGGTTCGACGACCTGCGGCCAATCGCGCGTGGATTGCTCGATTGGCCCGGCGGCGACCGTCGCGCGGCAATCACGCTGACGCCCGGCAGCGGAGAGCCGATCCACCGCGAACTCGACGTGCCCGACTATCGTGCCGGCGTGGTCGCCGCACTGCAAATGCTCGATGAGTTGGAGCAAGGCCACGGCGAAGACCAAGTGATTCGGGTGGTCGGCCATCGCTTGATTCACGGTGGCGAAGAGGTCCGTCGGCCGGTGCTGATCGACGCGGCGCTGAAGCAGGTGATCGCCCGATACGCGCACCTGGCACCGTTGCACATTCCCGCCGGGCTGGAGGCGATAGCGGCGACCGAGGCCGCGCTACCCGAGGTGCCCCTGGTGGGACTCTTCGACACGGCCTTCTTCGCCGACATCCCGCCGGCCGCATATCTCTATCCCGTGCCGTACGAGTGGTACGAAGACTGGCGGATCCGCCGATACGGGTTCCACGGCACCTCGCACGCCTACTGCGCGCAACGTGCGGCCGAGATGCTCGGCGGCAACGTCGCCGGACTACGGCTCGCGATTTGTCACCTCGGCCAGGGCAGTTCGGCAACCGCGGTCCGCGGCGGCGTGGCCCTGACCAACACGATGGGCTACAGCCCGTTGGAAGGCTTCGTGATGGGGACCCGATCCGGCACCGTCGACCCGGGCATCCTGCTGCACGTGTTGCGGGATCGGGGCATGTCGGTCGAACAGCTCGACGACGTTCTGCATAACCGTTCAGGTCTGTTGGGACTCTCGGGCGTCTCCTCCGACTTCCGGCAGGTCGAAGCGGCAGCCGCCGACGGACACCACCGAGCCCGGTTGGCGTTGGAGGTCTACGCCTACCGAGTGAAGACCACCGTCGGATCGCTTGCCGTGGCGCTGGAAGGCATCGACGCATTGGTCTTCACCGGCGGCATCGGCGAGAACTCCGCACGGCTCCGCGGCGAAGTGTGCCGAGGTCTGGAGTTTCTGGGCGTTCACCTCGACGGGGCCAAGAACGAACAATGTCGCCCCGACGCCGACGTTGCCACGGCCGACTCGCCGGTCAAGGTACTGGTGATTCACACCCGCGAAGACCTGATGATCGCCCGCGAATCGCGCCGGCTCGTTCTCGAGAACGACTGAACGCTGCGGATACCCGGCCGCTGGACTATCCGTGCGGATGCACAACGATCTTCATGCCCTGCTGGCTCTCCATCATCTCGAAGGCTTTGTTGATCTCGTCGAGCGGGAAGTGGTGGGTGATGATCGGCTCGGTGCGAACCATACCCTGCTCGAGCATCTTCACCGCCAGTTCGTGGTGCCGCGGCACGCAGCCGTGCGAACCGGTAACGAAACACTCTTTGTAGTGGATCGTGTTCGAGAGCACCGACAGCGGCCGGACGTTCTTTCCCAGCCCGCCGAACAGGTTCACCACGCCGCGATGCGAGACCATTTCGATCGCCATCTCGTGGACCTCGACCGAAGGGCAAGTGGTCATCACGATGTTGGGTCCCTCGCCGTCGGTTTCCTCGCGGCATCGCTCGACCAGGTTCTCATTGGCGGAGTTGATGTAGACGTCGGCCTCGTACTTCTTGCCGATGCCCATTCGCATTTCGTTCATCTCGGCGGCGATGATCTTCGTGGCGCCCATCGCACGGGCGGCGTCGATCATCAGGCAGCCGATCGGCCCGAGGCCGATAATGGCGATCGTCTTGCCGAGCCCCATGCCGACAAGTTCCAGGCCGTTTAGCACGCAGGCCAGCGGTTCGGCCAGCGCGGCGTCGTCAAAAGTGAGCCGATCGGAGAACGCGGCCACCGGGCCTTCTTCGAGCACCAAGCGCGGCAGCTTCATGTATTCGGCGAACGAGCCGGGGATCTGGTATCCGATGGCGTAGTTGATCGCGCAGTTGTTTCCCAGGCCCTCGCGGCACCACTTGCAGAGTCCGCAAGGAACGTCGGCACCCACGGCCACGCGCTGACCTTCCTTCACCCGGGTGACGTTCTTGCCGGCCTTCACAATCACGCCGGCCGTCTCGTGGCCGATGACCGCCGGCGGTTTCAGCCGGGGGTTGCCGTGGTGAAAGATGCGGATGTCGCTACCGCACACCGAAACCGATTCGACTTTCAGCAACGCCGAGTCGTCGTCGATCTGCGGATCGTCGATTTCCTTGACTACGATTCTCTCGAGTTCTTCAAGAACGGCTGCTTTCATTGGGGGGTTTCTTTCTGCGTCAAGTTTTTTGAGGTTCGGGGTTCAGGATAGTCTTGGTTCGCTCCGCGCACCGGCGTTTTGTTCGCGGAGCGAACAACGACTATCAACGACTATGGCTGAATCAATACCTTGGCGAAAAACTCGCTCTGGCCGTTCATCATTTTCAGGGCATCAAACGCGTCGCTCAGCGGCACGCGATGGCTGACGAGCGAATCGAGGTCGACTCTCTTGTCGGCCACCGCGTCGAGCACCGATCGCCAGTCGTCGTTGTTGCCGCAGGCGGAGAACTCCGAGTTCCAGGTGCCGAGGATATCCAACTCGCGGCGCATGGCCCGCGATATCAGCGGCGCCGGCAACGTGACGTCGGCCGAGGGATTGCCCATGATCACCACGCGGCCTTTCGCCCGGGCGGCGGCAACGGCCTGGTTCAAGGTGATCGGTACGCCGGCACCCTCGACGCAGACCTCGGCCCCGTGCCCGCCGGTCAACTCGTTGATTTTCTCGATCGCGTCGCAGTCCTTGGCGTTGAAGGCCAGCGGAAAGCCGAGGTTTCGGGCCATGTCGAGTTTCTCGGGTATCAGGTCGAAGACGACGACCTCCCGGGCACCCATCATTCGTGCCCATTGTGCGGCCATCAATCCGATCGGCCCGGCCCCGAAGATCGCGACCGTCTCGCCGACGAAACCACCGCCTGCTCGTTTCAGGGCGTGCATGGCAACCGCCGCCGGTTCGGTCATCGAGGCGGCTTCCATCGATACGCCCTCGGGCACGGGCACAAGGTTCTTCGGCGGTACGGAGACGTACTCGGCGAAACCACCGTCGCGCCGCGAGCCGTAGTAGTCGTAGTCGGAGCACATCACGTAGCTGCCCAACTCGCAGGACGGGCACTCGCCGCACCACAACAGCGGAAATATAACCACGCGGTCGCCGGGGCGATACTCGTCGACCCCGGCGCCGACCGCTTCCACCGTGCCGGCGAACTCGTGGCCGCAGATGGTCGGGAAGTGGTAGGTACCCTTGACGAAAGTCCGCGGGATATCCGATCCGCACACACCGCAGAAGCCCACTCGCACCAGCACCTCGCCGGGCGTAACGGCCGGTTTTGCGACCTGCTCGAAGCGATCGTCGCCAACCGCGTGCAGAACCAGGGCGTTCATTTTGTCTTCAGGCATTAGTTCCCCTCTCTCTCATCTTCAGCCCCTCTCCAATCGCCTTGGCCGTCTTCCGCACGTTCTCTTCGATCGATGCCGCGCCGTTGAACCAACTGCTGGTGCCGGCCACGAGGACGTCGGCGCCGGCGCCGACCATCTTCGGGATGTTGGCGAAGCTGACGTTGCCGTCGACCATGATGGGGATATCGAGCCCGTGGGCGTCGAGAAACCTTCGGCAGTCGGCCAGTTTGCGGATGCCCGCGGCAACCAGCTTGCCGCCGGCAAAACCCGGGTTGACGGTCATTATCAACACGAAGTCGAGCCGTTCGGCGAGGTACTCGATTGCTTCCAGCGGCGTTGCCGGGTTCAGCGCTATGCCGGCTCGCATGCCCTTCGCGCGAATCTGCGTAAGCGTGCGATCCGCGTGCAGGCACGTTTCGGCGTGTACGGCCACGTAATCGACCCCGATCTCCGCCAGCGGATCGACGTAGTCGTCGGGGTTCGAGACCATCAGATGCACGTCCAAGGGAAGCTTGGTGTTGGCCCGCAGCCAGCGGATCACGTCGATCCCCAATAGCAAGTTAGGGACGAAGTGTCCGTCGGCCACGTCTAGGTGCAGCATGTCGGCA
>Ga0180429_10001193_pt1 | contig 22214 bp, 33 predicted proteins | sample SS_ome_FD_132428 | JGI IMG/M metagenome (GOLD analysis project Ga0180429, IMG submission 132428) | Hypersaline lake sediment archaeal communities from the Salton Sea, California, USA - SS_1_S_1 metaG | ecosystem: Environmental > Aquatic > Non-marine Saline and Alkaline > Hypersaline > Sediment ...
AGCAGGCGAACTTGCATCAATCTCTGAAGCAATGTAACCTGCAATTACAGAGACGACAGAAACGTTTCCATCGCCATCTATAACTTTAACTGCTTGATTTGAACCAAACATATTATTGTCTCATCTTAATTATTTTTTCTTTAGCTTTGACAGCTTTAGCTAAGTCATCGAGTTCTGCTGCACGAAGCTTTAGACCTTCCTCGATCGGCTTAAGATTCTTTTCACGTGCAACAAGTTTCTTTTCTTTGAGTTCAAGTCTACTCTCTTTTTTGACAAGAGCATCTTCAATCTTACGAACTTTCTTTTCTCGTGCTTCGACGTCCTTTAACATCGAGTCTCGTTTCTTCTCAAGTTTTGAGATTGCTTTGCGTCTCTTTTCTTTCTTCTCTTTTAGGAACAAGAGATAGTCTGACTTCTTAGAGATCTTTTCTTCAAGTATCGCTACTTCTTCATGAAGATTCGATGTTTTCTCTAAAACAGACGAATTCTTTGAACGACTGCTTTCGAGTTGAGTACTTGCTGTTTGAAGATGATTCTTAAGAATAGCTAGCTCATCTTTCTTGGCAGTGATCTTCTCGTTGAGTCGTTGAAGTATTCTCTCCTTCTCAGTAACCTGCGGACGTAATTCTCCAATTCGTTTTTTGAGATCTAAATGTTTATCACTAAGCGTTGCTCTCTCAGATTTTAGTTGAGTCAGTTCATTCTCTTGAGTTAACTTAGTTCGACTAAACTGTGTCTCAAGATTACTTAAACTTGACTCGAGCTCTTTAATCTCAGCTTTAAGATGTCTTTTAACTTCTCTCTTCGAACGGATCTGTTCTTCAAGAGAAGTCTTTTCCTCTTCTGCCTCCTTGATGAGAGACTGTAAGTTCTCGAGGTGAACTTCTTTTTTATTGATCGATCTATTTAATTCTTCATAGACTCGATCTTGCTTATCTTTCTTCGACATAAGTCTATGCAGTGCCGAGTAGTTTAATGTTTACAGTTGCACCAGATGCATTTGTAACATATAGGTTTGTTACCTCTACATCGAATGGAATAACATAAGGACTATCTTCGACACCAATTGTAATACCATCATTCGAAGTTGAGCTGAGTCTGATTGTAACTGTACCATCAACTCGTAACTCAAGTCTTCGATAGACTGGTACATTGTTAAATGTTGATGCCTCATTAGCTTTGATATCTCTGTTAGTTTGACCATTTGCTACAGAGAAAGCTGCTGAGTCATACGTTGATTTATCTATTGCCATTATCTTACGATCTCGGCGTAGAGAGTTGAACTCGCTACATCAGTCGAGAATGTTACTTTAGTAAATCTAGCCCTCAGCTTCTCTGCTGGCGATGTTGGATATTTTGTGTTATGCATTTGAACAGATCCCGATGTTGGAATCCATGTATGAACATACGCAGTAGCACCATGTGACATCGCTACATCAGATGAGTCAGTAGTACCATCTTCTGGGAACCAATCAATTCCATCGTCAGAAAAATAATATGTCCAGTCGATCTCTGCAGATGTACTTGCGATCGCGATCAGTCTCATATCGAAACCTTCGAGATCAGCTGTAGAAAATTCGAGATCATAAGACGTAACATAATTATCAGTCGTCGATGAAGTCTCTGGTTCTAAGTAGATGTATGTACTTGTAGCAGACGCAGTTGCGATTCTCTTATTACTGATAGCACCACCAGTAAACCCTTGATCGAGTCCTTCATCTGTCACATTGAAAGGCAAGACGAAGAATGAGATTGCAACTGCGATATAAGCTATGAGTATTGTTTGGAGTGTTCTCATAGATAATTGCAGAGAGACTGCCCACCCAACTAAGAGTGGGCAGACCTCTGTTAACTTGAAGCTATGTATCTATTGAATTGCACAGACAGTAGCAGTACCAGAATGAGTGTTATCATTATCAAGTAAAGCACCATCATAAGCAGCATTCGTAAATGTTGCAGTACAAGTCACATATTCGGTAGTGTCAAGAGCTTGGTTGATACGACCATTTGTGCCGTAGTCTCCTGTCTCATAAGCAGCAGTAGAAGTAGCAACGCTTAATCCATCGATCAAAGTGTCAGATGAAGTATAAGCAGTTGCTGCTACACCGCAGTCATAAGAAACAGAAGAAGTTGCAACACCATTTTGGTTATAGGTAAAACTAACAATTGTCATGCTGCCAGAACTAAATAGATCTGTAGCAGGAAGAGCAACAGTTGTAGTCGTTGCATCGGCCATTGTCTGGTCAACACAAGTAATAGTTGCATCGTCGATTGTTAGTTCATCTCCGACTGTAGCATCATCAGCAACAGTTAAGTCTGCTGTCAATGCTAGAGTATCTAAACCAGTCGTACCTCCACCAGTGAAGCCCATTGCATCGTCTGCTGAACCATTGACAACCATTGTCAAGTTCTCAACATGTTCGATGTTTACTGACTTCGGTGAGAGTGGTAACTCCTGAGCTATACCGTAGGAAACAGTAGCTACAAGCGCGATTGCTAATGCTCCGAGTAATACTGGAGCATAGGCCCGTAGTTGTTTTTTCATACGTAGCTTACTTTATTATTTGCGAGCTCGTGCTCGACGAGTTCGCTTAGTTTTCTTGGCATCCGACTTCTTTTTTGCGTCGGCTTTCTTTTTTGGTACCTCATCCGCTTCAACTTCTTCTTCCTCTTCAACTTCTTCTTCCTCTTCAACTTCTTCTTCATCAGCTTCTTCCTCTTCTTCCTCTTCTTCCTCGTCTTCACCAGCTTCTTTCTTCCTGATTGCTTCCATGTACGCATGACGAGAAGCATTCGGAGAGAGTATCTCAACTCCGAGCTCAGCAGCTTTCGTACTGAGTTCACCCATCGACATGTGCTCGAGTGGTTTTCCTTCAACCTCTTCTTTCTCAATGACTTCTTCATACTCGTCACGAGTTAAGATGCCATCTCGAACATAAGCTGGAGGAACCTTCTCTTCATGGATTGCATGCAGTTCCTTGTCTTCCCAAGGAATACCGATGTCTTTACACCGATCTTGCGAAAGAAGGCGATGCCAATTTACTTTAGCAATTGCTGTCATAAGTAAAAGTATAAGAGGGGAGAGAGTACCTCCCCCCTCGTTAATTAGCTTAGGAGTTAGTTCCGTTCGATCCGAAGATGTACATCGGATAACCAGTACCGAGAGTGTAGAAGAAATCAACACTGTATTCCCAGTCTTTGTTAGCATATACTTCTTCAGGCGGATCTAGAGAAGGTCGTTCTGCGAATAAGAGCCGCAGTGTCTTCGCAACGTATTGCGAATCACACATGAACCAATATGCAGAAGTATCGGTTCCATCTGCAGCTGCCTCTAACCGTTCCCAAACGATCAGCTTCATTGAACGCAACATCATGTTGGTATCATTGTTAGCAGAGCCTGAGATCTTGTCAGAGTACAGTATCCTTCGTGCCTCATCTTCAAGAGATGGAGGAACAATCACGGTGTCAAGACGAACTGGACGTACGAGATTGTTAACATCCTTCATTACCTTTGCGGTAGCGATTTGCTGAACGACAGCAGTACGACTCAATGATGGGTTATCATTGGTACCATCGTTCATGATGTTATTAAAGGTGTTACTGTTAATTGGATTTGAGTGGACTTTACTAAACAAAGCCAACGAATCCGGACCAACTGAGGCGACAGTGTCTCCCCAGTAGTCTGTATAGGAAGTGCTCCATCCTTGCAATAGAACATCAGCCATGGTTTGATCAATTCCGTTCCAACCTTCGTCGACAACGGTTTCGACCATTCCATAAGCTTTGTCATATCGATCGAACTTTCGCATTTCCTTTGAGACAGGTACGATTGCACCATAATGTCTCTGTGTGAGAGTAAGTTGATCACCCTCAACGTTTTCGATGCGTGGTAGATTCTCACTATCGCCAACTCTTCGAATACCCTTCAGGCCATGTAAGTTCTGAATGACATAGTCATAAAGTTCAGTTTCCTGAACTCCGAACAGATCAAGACCACCCATGCGAGCGATCGCTAGGTTTGAAGTCTCTTCAAAGATATCTTGGAGATCACCAGTTAATGCATCGAAGTCAGAGCGACGTATTGGCATATTTTAACTTTACGCTAATGCGGGTTTATTAAAGTGACCTCCAGCGACAGTATCACTTATGATTTCCTCGATGTGGAATACTTTGTCAGTAGTCTCACCGAGTTCAATAGTGGCTTTGTCTTTGATGTCGTAGTCGTTTCCGACGTGAGTAGCTTGCGCTAATGTAGCATCTACAGTAGCATGGAAGTATACCTGATCAGTGATACGAAGAACTTCGATCATCTGTCCGGTAGCAGTTGTAGTAACTGATTCCATTGCAACATACTCTGCTTCATCATCGCCATCAGCAGCAACTACCAGATAACCAGATGACCATTTCAAAAGATCACCTTTAACGATTGTCTGAGTTGTAGTCGCTGGACGACGACAGACTAGCCCACTATCGAATTGAACTGGAATAAACATAATAGTGTCACTAGATGTGTAGGTTAATTAAATGGACTACTTTGTAGAATACCAGTCTTTCGGATTGGCCAAACCAAGCCGACGACCAGTTGTCTTCCTGCCCTTCGGAGAGCCGGTTGAAGACTTGCCAGTCTTGTCACCTTCGAACTTCTCATCTTCTGCTTCTTTCCTTTTCTTAGCAGAGATGATGCTCTCCTCGTGTAGTTTGGGGTACGCTTGATTGAATGCAGTCCTAACTCGTTTTCTGAAGTCTTCGATCGTAATGTCTTCGTCGTCTTCAGAATAATGCTTCCGAATGTTTTTATAAACTTCATCTGCATCTAAGCCCTCGTCTTTGAACTCAGAAAGAATAGATTTTAATTCTTCCTTTGCACCCCTGCGACGAGCAACTGCAATTGCTTTGTCTTCGTTTTTGTTTTTCTTTTCGTCGTCATCAGTGTCGTCGGTGTCATCGTCTCTCTTGCCTGTCAATAAGACAGCCTCGAGTTTTGAACGATAGCCTCTCTTCTGACCGATGACTTTTGAGAGGTTCTTAGAGTTCGCTAGCTCGCGATCTGTAAGAAGCCCGATCAGCTTCTTCGCTTGATCCTCTGTAACTTCTTTCCCGGGTTCAATCCCAGCTTCTCGAAGATAGCTCTCGCCGAAGATTCTCTCGATGTCTTCACGAGAGCGTCTTGTCTTTCCGACGATAACCTTCTCTTCTTCTTTGTCCTTGTTGATCTCCGGAGAGATCTTGTCTTTTGTTAACTTGTCAGGTAACATAAATGTTCTTTCCCTAGCCCGAATTATCTGAATGAAACGAGCGTAGGATTTTTCTTAATGCTTTATCATTGTTGAGTCGTCCACTCTTCCTGAGACCTTCCCATGCCTTCTTCATGTCATCTAGATGCTTTAAGATAAACAAGAGAGCTCCGGCCTGAACATCTCGCTTATCAGGATCTAGCGTTGTAACATTTTTACGTTGCATGCTAAGGATCTCGTAATAAAGGACTTCTCTATATTTAACATTGGCATAAGCAGTAGCCAACGCTTTTGTTTGATTATACTTGGCCAAGTTCGTTTGTGCAATTGCTTTCTCACTCTCTGCTAACTTCGGAAGATCTTCGAACAAATACATGTTCTGTGTATATGCATCAACTCGAAGAAGCTTGAATAACAACCAGATCATCAATGTTCTGATTGGCCGAGTAATTGTTTTATATACCTTCATTTGGTATTACTTTCTCTGATTGATTAATCGCTCTCTTCAAATTATTTGGATCGAGCTTCTGTCCTCCTTGACCTTGTTGTCCTGGTATTTGATCTAAAGCACTCAGAGCTGGTTGGCTCTTAATAACTTTTGATGGATCTTTCCCATAGACTTCTGCAAGAGCTTTGAGAGATTCTTCTTGATTAACCATCGGATCTTCACCAGTAAGTTTTCTCCAAGCAATCTCATTCTCTTTCTTTTCTCTCTCAGTTTCTTTGAGAGATGAGTTCGGAACAAGTTCAGCAACGATCTTTGCATTACGAATTGCTGATGGCTTAATATCAACAACTTGTGAGTTCTCTTCTGTTCTCTCATTTAGAACGTTAAGTTGCTCTTGTGGTCTTGGGTTCTGACGAATATTAATCTCCATCTTTCCAAGAGCATCATTTAGAAGTCTAACGTTCTCAACTACAACCTTGCGATGCTTACCAGTTGACTTTAGTCTTTTTGAATAATAGTATAGTAAATTCTTAGCTCTTTGTTCAAGTCTTGCTTCTTCAGCCCACTCCATCTGTTTTAGAAACAAACCCATAATCTCTAACGAAGCTTGTCTTGCAGTAGCAACTTCTTCAGCTGTTCTTACACGACCTGCTCCAGCAATACCTGATTGTTCATGTCCAGTTGATGTTGACTCATTCATCCGTTGTTGCATCACATTTAATAGCCCAGTCGAGAAGTTTGTCTGTGGAGAGATCTTGAACTCTCTAATTGAGTTTAGATCTGTACCTTGGTCTAAGTCAATTACGTTTGCAGGATATAACCAATCTAGATCGATGTCAGAACCAGATGCATTAAAGATCGGAGACTTCAATGCAATGAACATCTGGTCGAGAGTCATATTCCAAATTGCATTTGTCATATCTTGAAACGATGCTAACTTAAACGGTAAGCTCATTCCGAGATAGTAGTTCACACTGAGAGGTTCAAATCTGGTTAGATGTAATGGTATCTGTCCATGAACGTATGTCTTAGATAACGGATTCTCTGGCTCTGTCAGCAAGATGTTATTTGCCATCACATCGAATGTGTCTGTCAGGATATTCCAATACTTTCGAACAATAACTTTATCGCCAGCCTCAGCACCGTGTGGGAGTCCAAATGTTTTTACTTCAGACTGTTGATATGCTGAGAGTGGCTGTACTTTATGGATATTCGAATAATCTGCGTATTCTTTTTTAAATGTGTCGAAGTCTGGTAACAACTCAATAGCAGCTCGACCCATCTCTTGAACTGAGAGTTTCGTTATATCGCCTGGGACAAAACTCTCGATCGGTATAAGCCAACTCATGACATCTTCATAGTCATAGATTGACTTATACTTCCAATTCCCTCTGCGAGATCTAGAAGTTTTAACTCGACGTCGCCCTTCGTAATATCCCTCCTCTCGAAGAGCTGCACCTTTGATCGCAGCTTCAAACATTGTATAGAAGAGAAGGATCTCTTCGCTGCCAACCCCATACTTACCTCTTGCTGAGTTCTCGTATAGGTTTGTTATGACTTTCGGTGTTTTCGAATCAAAGCCTTCGGCGTCCCGGAAACGGACCATGATACGTTGAGCAGCAAGACGAGCGAGGACTGCTAGCATTTTGTTTCGAGTTACTGGATCGAAGACATCTGCTTGCCAATCATCTTTGTAATCAGGTTTCTCAGAGATCGAATTAACTCTCTTGTGACTCTCTCTCCAGTATTGCTCTGGCTTGAGTTGAGTTTGGTTCTCTCCCTGACCTAACAACTCTGATGGCTTGTCTCGTTGGTCCTTCATAACTCGAATCTCTTCAACTCTGTCAGCAACATAATCTTCTTCATGTGCAGTCTGCTTCGACTTCTTTACCATGATATGAAGATCTTTGATTTTCTCGCCTGGTTTCAGTTGCTGGTTCTTTCTTGTATCTTGCTGTAAGAACTTTTCGTCTTCTACTCTTACTTTGATTTTAGATGGCATACTTTAATAAGGCACCTTTCTAAAGCTTTTGCTAACACGTTTTCTTCTCTTTGCTTTCATCTGCTTCATAAAATTCTTCTCAGCGTCGTCAGCTCTTGGTCTGACAATTGTTTCTCTAGCGAACGTTAAAGCAAAGGCATCCCAGGTGTCTGGTGATTTAATACGTCTCTTTCTCATCTCCTTCTTAGACATGATCTGAAGTATTCCTTTCTCTGTCGAATACTTGACTTGTAAGACTTCTTCCCAGCTTCGATCATGTTCAAGCTCCATTCCAGCTGTCAATGCGAGAGCTGCTCTCCAATGCATTTGTGCCCTAGCATTCTTAAAGTCTTGCGAGTCTTTCGATCTCTCTGGAGAGTTAGAACCCTTGACTGAGACAATACCTTTGTATGTCTGAGCAAGTCGATCGTATACTCCCTTACCAATTCCAATGGCATCAACGAAGACGTTTCTCGGATCAATATTGAAAGCATCGATAAAATGACATGCTTGAGAATAGATCAGCATTGTATCAATCGTTCTCTTTCTCCATAAGACTTTCGCAGCATTTGAGCCACGGAGCACAAGAGTTGAATAGTCTCGTCCTTCTCCTGCAGAGTCAATGCCAAGACGTAACTCTCCAAAGAGTTGAACTTGTGGCTTCAAAGCTTTGTTTAGATTTTCTTCTAAAACAAGTGGAGAGTAACCATCTGCATCGACTGCCTCCTCCTCAGGGAATTGGCATTGAAAGAGAATCGAATAGAGAGGCCGTTCTGCAGCCTCTTCTAGAAACGGTTTGTTATATTGTCCATCTGCTAAACCGATTCTCTCATCGATAAAAATCTTCTTATACTTCGTGTCTTTGAAAGATTGATAGAAGTGATTACGAGCAAATGGGTTTCCAATTTTTACGTAGCAAGTGTCTTCGCCTTTACCAGCTAACATTCTGAACACACCAGCTTCGATTTCATTGGAGATCAATGATGACTCATCTGAGACAACGTTTCTTCCTCCAAATCCCATAACAGCGTTGATCGCTTCATTAACTCTATGAGCTTCACAAGATACAATCTCTACTGAGCCATATCTTGCAACATTGTCTTCAGACAAGATTTGATACGTCAACTTCACCTTCGACTTCTCTTCGAGTAATCGATTCATAGCATCTCTGCTTTTGTTTCTGACTCCAGTAAGCTTTCCTTTGAAGTATGCGTTTTCCGATGTCGCTTTGATAATGTAATTGATGAGTAGCTTACCACGTTTAGAGTCTGGTACAATCACTAGCCAGTCCTCAGGGAATACTGCGATCCTTGCTAGTAAAGCCATTGCTATTGTAATTGTCTTCCCGTACTGAGTACTCGAGACAATCAACATTCTCGGATAAAGTCTTTGGAAAATACTTTTGAAGATCAGAGTCTCAGCAGGAGTTAAGAAGAATGTCTCTTGCTGGTCTGTCACAAACATCGAAGCAACCATGTTCCAGGTTGGATCTTCTTGTAGTTCACGATACTCTTGTTGAATGATCTCTTTGAGTTCGTCATCAGAGTTGTTGATCTTCAAAGTACCTCCGAAGACATCGAAGTCTACTTTTGTTGGATCTGGATAAAGATAGTCTGTCTGCATATTATGCGTCATTAACTTCTTTTGTTGGAACCATGATACCCTTCTCAATCTTGACTGGCATCCTAGTTCTCGGTGTCTCTTCAGTTGGTTTTACTTCTTTCCCAAGTCCAGCGATCTTTGCCATAGACTGCTGGATTGATCTGAGAGACTCTTCGCTTTCTGAACCGCCTTGTTTGTCTGACCAGCCATATCGATTTCTCATGTTCTGAGCAAACAACGCAGTATTGAAGAACTTGCCCATGTGGACTCCCTGTCTTCCTAGCTTCATCCACCATGCTTCTGCAAGCTCAAGACCATGATTGACAGTCTTACGATACTCTGCACACTTCTCACGAATGTCTTGTCTCTTTGCACTCTCTGCTCGATCGATGAGAAAGCGATGCATCTTCTTTGTAAGACCTAGCATCATTAAGACTTCCTCGAGAGATGCTCCCTCTGAGAAAGCTTTAGTCATCTTCTTCGGCCATGACTGGATCTTGAATACGTCGTATGCTTTTGACTTGAGACGACCCTTTCTGACTGGATCAGTCTCTTCTGGAGTAAACCTTGCCCGCTGACGTCTATGTTTGTCTGCTAACTTCTCAAGCTTAGACATCTCGTCCTTCTTTGCTTGTGGCAACTTGATAGGGCTTTCCTCTTCTCTTCCATTAAGCAAGGCTTCCTTATGAATGCGACGGCTTCGGCGAAGATTGTTTTTTCGAAGTCTTCTTGTCATTTGTCTTCTCCCTGATGTACTGAAGCTCAAATGGTTTCAGGTAAGGTGAGAGACGCTTCGTCAACTGTTCGTCTCCTTCCTTGATCAGGAGTTTTAATAAATCAGATCTTCTTGACTCACCTGTAAGTCCGATGTGCTGTAAAATCTCGGTTATGCTGAGTGTAGTGTGGTATGCAGGTTGGATCCTCTGATACTTGGAAAAAAATGGATCGCGTTTGATAACGGCTTCCATCTCATTCAATGCTTCGTCGAGGGTATAGGATAAGCCGACGTGAAGATGATTGTAGATCAGGTTGTTAACTACAACATCTGCGACGACTGCATACACTTTTAATTTCTCGATCTTGATCATAAAATTCTCTATGAGGTCTTCTGTTCTTTTGGCCCATCTATGGGGTGTTCCCCCGGAGCCCTCTGTAGAGTAGAGTTTAGAAGAGCATACCTTTGATAGGCTTCTGATAGCTGGCCAAATACCTCTATCACTGCAATGAGCGGAATCTGGTGGTTCCTTACTACATTGTCAATGTCTTCCATCAGTGCCTTCATCTTAGCTTGGTTCTCTTTGACCTTCTTGTCCTTTAGAAGGTTGTTGATGTCCTTGCTCTTTTGTGCTTGGCTTTGTTTAAGTCTGCCAAAGTTCATATTGTCTTCCTTGCCTTCTTGACGGCATAGCGTACTGCTTGTTCGATCTGTTGTTGACGAACTCCCTTCCGATCGAGCTCGTACGCCTTCACGTCTATACGATCTGAAGGCTTAATTTTTAGAAACCCTCTGTCTAACAATGAATAGAAGGTTTTGTATGTCAATGTCTCAGCGAGACGTTGATCGTCATGATGTAGCCAGTAACTGCGTGAACCTCGTATGTTAGTTGTTCTGATCTCCCAGCCATCATTGAGAAGTGAGAGAATTCTTTTCTGATTTGATGTTAGTTTCATAGGAATGTCTGAACGTAACGTATGTCATGTATACTCCTGTACGCACTAGAAAAAATTCGTACGCGCCTGTTCTATTACGTCAACGTATATGTTTATATACGACGGTGGCGTTTTATGCCCGTGAGCGCGTTTGTGTGCGAGCGCTGACGAGCGAGAGCGTGCCCGTGTCTGAAGGTCTGAACGTTACGTTTGGCTTGTGTCAGAGTCTGAAGGCGTCCTGGAGCAGCTTCTGACGTATAGCATCGTTCACGTGCGAGCACGAGCGAATGCGCCTAAGCGCTTTATCATTATCGTTATCGTTAGTCTATAGCTATTAGTCTACTACTAGTCCTCTACTGTATACGTTCTATAGGAATTATTTTTCTTTTATTCTACACGTATCATTGTCTTCTATAGACTACGTATAGTATACGTACAGTATAGTATAGTATAGTATAGTATAGTATAGTACTAGTATAGTATACGTCCTTCTCTACGTACGCTACGTGTGCGTATGTGAGCGTGTAAGAGCAGGGAAATGATACTAGAGAGAACACTGTGACATTAGTTGCTTGTTCTTCAGTATCAACGTCCTGCTCTACACTCCTCATAACCTGCGCTCCCTTTACAGCACACTCTCGGAAAACGCTAGTAAAATGATTAATTTAATTATAATATAAAATGCAACATTTGTAAAATATTAATCTCGCAAATCAAGGCTTGAAAACGCATAAAAATCGAGTGAAAACGAGGAGCAAAATGATAAAAAATAAATAATTTATTTGCTGCAACATTACAGCGAGAAGTGAGTTATTAACAGCTGAACCATTTACAATCTTTTTAAAATGTGATATTATGAAACTGTACCAATCAAAATCGCACTTTACATCACAGCTCAAACGCTGACATAATAATTAACTCTCGCAAAATTATGAGTGAAGCAAAAACAGCTGTCCGATTCTTAATTAATCTCGACTCGGGCAAAGTTTTAGACACAGGTAAACGAGGGAGAATGAGAAGGTTACAGAGGAAGCTCGCTGAAGAAGGTACCGAAGCAATCGTTACCAAGTTCAGCTCTCTCTCTGAACGCAAGAATGCCCTTCAGCCCAAGACGAAGCAGGGCACGAATATGAAGGGGGGCAAAGGGAAACGCAGAAAACCTCGCAAACCATTACCTGAAGTCACGGGAGCTACTAAATAATAACTCTCGACTGAAGCCGACTTCAATACGACCTCGGCTTCAGTAAAGTTCTTATTATTAAGAATAAATGATGACAGACTCGAAAAAAGTTAGTCTCGAGGTAGCTGTCTCGATGGTTGCAGACGCAATTGCGTACCACGCTGTTAAACAGTATGATGAGTACGTTGCAAACGTCGTTCCTGAGCACGTCGACCGTTTGATTAAAGAACGTTCCGACGAGGAAATCAATCCTGCAACGCTTGAGGACGATATTTATGCTGCGTTGTATAAAGCAACAGCGAGTGAGCTAGGTATGATAGCGAGACATAACTAACTCTCGGCTGTTCATTACGTCTGTAGTGAGCAGCAATGAGTTCCTAACAAATTAAGAGCACGCGTATGCCTTACAGAATACCTGGTTGTGAGAGCCGCAATCATTCAATCTGTATTGGTACGAAAGATGACCTCTGGCAATGTGCAAATTGTGGTAAAACAGTTTGCCTTGCTGAAGGAAGCAGTGCAAAGCCACAGTATTGTGACGACTGCTGGAATGTCTATCAAGAATTGACAGACGTCATTCTTTCATTATCAATGCAAAAGGTATGTGAGTACCTTGACATCGATGTCTACGCTATTGCTGACAGGCGTATCAATCGTGAAGACATGTCAGCCAATCTCGCACTCGAGATACTCGAGGAGATTAAAGACAAAGAGGGGCTTTAGAACTCTCGGTGCTCTCTCATCTAACGGAAGCCTTGGCTAGGGAGGAGGCTGTGGCTATCAATTCTCACCTCCCGCTGATGGGAGAGTGCAATGAGTTCTTAACAATTAAAGAGCACGTATGGCGAAAGTAAAAGTCACCATACACTACGAACTGACTCTTGACGTAGAAGACGAGTTCGACTACGACGCGATTCAGAAACAAGTGTATGAGGAGCTCGTTAATAATGACAACCAGCACGGTGCATTTGACGAGCTTTACGAAGATGCCAAAGTTGTGACTCTCGTACACAAGAAGCGAACGTGTCCAGGTTGCTTGAAAGTCTTTACAGGCTTTCCTGCACTTTCTCGCTATGAGCACGGAGACATTTGCAGTGATTGTGGTATGAGAGAAGCATTCGACGGCGACTTCATCTCCAGACAGAAAGGAGGTGAGAGTAAATGAGTGAGTTAACTTTATCTTACGAGAAGCCTACAATTCAGCTTACAGGAAATGATGGTAATGCTTTTGCTATCCTCGGCAATGTTCGCAGAGGTATGAAGAGAGCAGGAGCAACTGATGAAGAGCTAAAAGCTTTTATGAGTGAAGCGACATCAGGAGACTATGACCATCTTCTACAGACCTGTATGAAGTATGTAGACGTTAGATAACTCTCGGCTGTTCATCTTGCTCGAGGTGGACAGCAAAAAGTTATTAACAAGTCAACGTTTACAAAGTTTTACAAATTTTATATAATTAAACTGTTCCTAACAATTAAAGAGCACGTATGAGAATCTGGCACGAAGAGCTAATTCCGAAGCTCTGCCGTCAACATCTCTTAGCAGTTTGGAGAGAGGCTCTCGGATGTTATTCAATTATTGTGAATAACAAGAGTGGCTATCGCAATCATCCTGCTGTCAAAGAGTTTGAAGACGCACCAGTCAGGCTCTGGTATCGCTTATGTGCAATTCGAGCAGAGATGTGTCGTAGGGGCTATTGCCCAAAGCCACTGCCGAAGATACACGTTAAGCACAGAGTTGAAACGCTCAGAGAATGGCAAACACTTCCTGAGCAGATCGAAGTTCTTAAATCTAAGAACTGTGACTGTGATGTTTAATTCACTAAAGACGAGTATGGCAGACGAACAAATCTTCTATCAATCCTTCGGTCATTTCCCAGGCTATCCTGGTGAAGGAGGAGCGAATAGAAAGACCTTAAGAGATGCTCTTCTCGACGCAGTCGAGATGATGACTCGAGAAGGTTGTCATTACGTAGACATCTTCAAAAAGAATGAAGACTACGAACTTCTAGCTCGATGGGAGCTTAGAAGAGTTGAGTAACTCTCGGCTACTCTTCTCACTACAAGCATGGGGAGACAAGGCAACTTGTTCCTTGAGGAGAGTAGCAAAGATGTTATTTAATAATTAACTCTCGCGTATGTATTATCTCATCAACAAATCAACAGGTGAGATAGTCGAAGAAAACGAGACAAAGAGTCGACTTCGTAAAAAGCAGAAGACTATGAAGAACAGAACAGACTACAAAGTGAGTAAGTTCAAACCCGGCGAGGGACGTCATGGTTCAGTCAAAAGCAAAGTTGGCCGAGGCAAAGGATTCTCTGCTCGATGGAACAGAGATCGTATTGCTAAGGAACAAGCTGAGATTGACGAACGCGTCCGCAAACATTTACCGCCGTGGGATTTGTTCATGCCCACTGATGAACGCCTTCGTAAAATCTGGCGAAGTGGCAAAGCTCACTTTATCGGAGGTGAGAAGAACAACGACATAAGACTCGATGGAAAGACAATCCCAAAGAATCGTCTCAATCGACTATCGCACAAACTAAATCAACCTGGAAATCATGGGTACTAAGAAAAGGAGACAACGAACACTGTATAAAGTGATTAGTGTTCACAATAAAGCTAAAGGTCGATGGATCCAACGGTATTCACGTAAAGAACGTCGTACTGCTTGGATCTACCAGCCACCGATACCAATTAAAAATGGTTGTGTCAGAGTTGAGGCTGTCTTTCAAAGAGGAAACTCCTTTTGGACTACTCACACTGACATACCGAAAGACGTATGCAAATCGAGATTAGCAAAGGCAGATTGAAGTTCCTCATAAAGATCCTTCGTATCCGAAGAGACTATCTCCAAGGCTTACCAACGTTCTTTCACGGAACAAACTCAACTGCTGCTAGAAACAGGGAGAAGATACAAGAACTCGAGGAGAGTGTCAATTTTTTGATTGATGCAGGTAAACTCGGACTTAAGAAGTATTAACTCTCGGCTGACTATCATCTGGGCTAAATAGATGTCATAAGCTATACCTTCTTCGCTTCACTCAAGCGACGTGCTCTTTACTTCCTCATATAGGTGGTAGTCAGCAATGAGTTAGTTCTTTTGTTACCCTCCCTGTTCTGGCTGCGAGAGTCCGGAACCTAAGCTCAGTTCTAGAATGAGGGGGAGGGCAACAAGAGAATTAAAATATAACAATGTTCTGTATTCACACATTGATCATCGGAGTACTATTCGGCTTCATCTTAGCAGTTATACTTCGAGCGATCTTCGAAGCTTATGAGTAAGAGACTTTACAACAGAGGAGACTGGTTCTGGATGATGATCGTCTTTCTGATGTATTTCTATTGCATCTGGAGCGTTGTACCATTCATCTGGAGAGTAATTTTTAAGTGACGTGCAGTCGACGACAAGCAAAAGAATCTCTGAAACGATCGCACTGGCCCTGGCTCGACTTTCCGTTTAGGAGAATCATTCGACTGCACCTCACTTAATAATTAAAGACGCGAAGCTATGTTAGAACTAAGTCGTCTCGATGAGCCTGTAGCAACTCTCTTTCTTGAGAGAGACGCAGACCACTCAACGATACAAACAACTGGGAAAAGAAAAGACCTCATCGCTCTTATTGCAGACGCTGTCAGTAAAAGTGACGAGCTAAGGGTTCTTTTTCTGCAAGGGATCTCAATCGGGGAAACAAAAAAGTATGACAGTGCTGCTGGGTAAAAAGATACCTTGTCCAAAATGTCACGCAGAAGCAGTGATACTACTGAACGAAGGACGTTACTTTGTTCAGTGTTATACCTGTTTGTATTATGGCTATTTAAAAGAGTACCATAAGAAGTCGTATAGGAGCCAAAACAGTACCTAGTTTAACTTTAGAGAGAAAAATAGTAGTATTACACTACTAGCACATCTCTTTAGATATAAAGGTCGAATATTATTAAGAAACATTTAACCAACAGACACTATGGCTAAAAAGAAAAATGGAACTGGCAACGGCAAGTTCCACATCGTTCACAAAGTCTCTGGCAAAGTAGTTGCTTCAGGAGACAACAAACCAAAACTGCGCAAGCAGAAGAACGAGATGAAAGACGGTGATCAATACATCGTCTCCAAGTTTGCTGGGCTACGTCCAGTAAAGGAGAAACCAAACAAACCCGTTAAAGAAAAGAAGGAGAAGAAAGCTAAGAAAACTAAGAAAGTCAAGAAGACCAAGCAAGAAGACGGGCTCACAGCTGAGCAAAAAGAAGCACGTAAAGCTCGTGCTAAAGCTCGCCGTGAAAGAAAAGCTAAGAAAGACTAACTCTCAAGACTATGGCTAAAGACTTAGGAGCCACGATCGATAAGCTAAAAGTCAATGTCAAAGCAGGGTACATTAGAAAACTGAACATGCATGCTCACGGTGGTCTTCAATTTGAAACCACTGATGTTCACGCTATCTTCGAGGCTAAAGACGTTTCAATTGAACACGCGAATGAAGTTCATTCATTGCTCTCAGAGAAGGCTAAATACATCATCGAGACTGAGATCGCTAAGATCGAAGGTGCAGTTCAAGATCCTGTTTCGAAGGAGAAAGGCAAAGGTCTTAGTAAAAAATCATTCGAGAAGATCATGCCACTCTTCAACGACATTACGATGGCGTCTAGTCTTGCAGAGTTAAAGAAGGTGAGGAGTCAATTACGTACTGCTAAAGAAAAAGGAACTTATTCAACTAAGCAATACAATCATTTGGCTCGTCACTACAAACAGCGACGTAAACAACTAAAGAACAAGTAAATGCTCGAAAAGATAAGCCACTCAGGGATCAAGGATTACTTGAAGTGTCCGCTTCTCTTCTATTATCGACACGTTCTTGGTATAAGAGTCGCTGAAAGACCAATACCGTTAGTCTTCGGTGGAGCAATACATAAAGCAGTAGAGCTCTACGAAAAGAACGGAGACGATCCACTCGAAGTTTTTGAAGATAACTTTGAACCTGATAAGATTGATTACTTCGATCGGTTCGGGAGAGAATTATCTACAAGACAAGCAGATGATGTCTATGAAACCAACTTAGAGAACGGCTTTCGTTTACTCGACCACTTCGTCGAAGAACGAGAGACCGGAATTCTAAAGGACTACGAAGTCGTATCAACAGAGCGTTACTTTAGAAGAAGGTTGCGTCATCCTATTACTCACGACCGAGTCAAAGTGAGATGGATGACAGGTATTGTAGACTTCATTCTCGAGGATGGCAGGTTCGGAGACTATAAGACGAGTGGTAAAACCTATAAGCAAGCAACAGTCGATGAGTCGTTGCAACCAACGATGTACTATTTATGGTACTATCTAACTTATAGGAGACTACCAAAAAGCTTTGTCTATATTGTCTTTCTGAAACGACGCAAGACTAATCCGATCCAGGTACTAGAGACTCATCGTACATTAACACAACTTGGTGAGCTCGTTGATCTAATTAACGAGATCGCAGTAAAGGTCGAGAAAAAACAATTCAAACGAAGTCACGGTGAGAAAGCTTATTGTGATTGCTTCCGTTATGAAAAGCTACTAAACGTATGAACAAAATAGAACCAATACAATCAGACAAATGGTATTCGATCGGTGCACTTGTAAGAGTTGCACAAGCAGGATATCTCCCAATCAAATCAAAAGCATATTGGACACAGCTTTGTAAAGACGGTAAGCTGAAACACATTAGATTGAAGAATGCTTACTCGATACAGGGTAAGGATGTGCTCGCTCACCTTGATAAAAAATTGCGGTATGAACGAAGAAGTGCTAAAAACAAAGCTCGTAAAAACAGCGGAGAGATACGCAAAGATAACAATCAAGCTGGCAAAGCTACACGAAAAGAAGATCGATCTAGTGGGGGACGGAGTGAGCCCCAAAAAAGCCAGGGAGATCTGGAAACACTCAGAGAACGGGATCAGGGAGGCGAAACTAAAGCTACGACTAAAGGGGCTTGAGCAATTGCTATCTTCGTATCGAGCTGCACTGAGGACAGATGATCGACAAAAACAATCTTAAACGTGCTCTCAAGAGGGTTGGCATCAAGAATGTAAAGTTCTTACTTACTCGCGAAGACGAAGCAATAGTCCTACTCTCTGAGAATACCTTCAATCAAGTTAAGATCGTATATCCGAAAACCTGTAAGAAGATTTCAGCAATACTTGACTTTACTGATAAAGATCAAGCATGGCTAGATAGCTTACTCGCAGAGTATAAAGAACATCTAACTCTGAAAGAGATGGTACAACAAGCAGAGAAGATGTCTGACTGGCTGAAGAAGAAGCACATTCAAGATGGCAATACGAAGAGTCGTTATCGGACGTTCCTCCGTAAAGAAGTTCGTTGGAGAAAGGAACGCCAGCAAAACGGTGGCGAGAAGAACCTTGATCCAGAACTTTTACGAAAGCTGAATGACTAAAAACACAAAGAGAATGCTCAAGGCTGCTCTAAACTATCGCAGCAAAGGTCTCTCTGTTATTCCAGTCGGTGAGAACAAGAAGCCAATCTTTCCGTGGAAGAAGTATACGAAAACTCTCCCAACGAAAGAGCAGATCAAAGAATGGTGGTCAGAATATCCCGATGCTAATCTTGCTATCATCACTGGAGAGATCTCAAACTTAACTGTCGTCGACGTTGAGAAAGATGGAGAGACAGATGGTTATCCTGAGACTCTTACTTGTAAGACAGGTGGAGGTGGGTTTCATTTTTATTATCAATACTCTGAACGCTTCAAGAATAAGGTAAGAGTCAGAGAACTTACTGATATAAGAAACGACTCAGGCTATGTTGTAGCTCCTCCATCAATACATCAATCTGGCAAAAGATACAAGTGGTTCGCTCGGAATAAGATAGCACCGTTCCCAGTCAAGCTATTTTATAAAGAGGCAGAGAAGCAAGCTAAGACTGATGAATGGGAAGAGTCTCTCGAGGGAGTCTCAGAAGGAAGCCGTAATGAGACTGCTGCTAAAGTATGTGGTCTCTTCTTAACAAAGACAAGTTACAAACTCTGGGAACGTATTGCTTGGCCAGCTGTTAAAGAATGGAACAAGCAAAACGATCCGCCGCTAAGCAACAAAGAACTCCGTGGAGTCTACGATAGTATAGCAAGTCGAGTCACTTACCATCGTGAAGACACTGAGCAAGAAGTCTTAGCACTTGTCGATGTTACGAAAGAACATAAGGAAGTAATGAAGAGAAGACGCGGCGGTCTTGAGTCAGGAGTACCTTCTGGCTTTGAGCAACTCGATCGGAAGTTAAATGGTGGTTTCAAGAAGGGTGACTTTATTGTCATCGGAGCAAGGCCATCAGTTGGAAAGACAGCACTGGCACTAACGCTTGCGTATAATGCAGCACTGAAAGACTTTAAGATACTGTTTTTCTCTATTGAGATGAGTTCTATTGATGTATATGATAGGATCTTATCTTTTATAACGAAAAAACGTTGCAGCGATATTATACAAGGCAAGCTAAAGAAAGAGCTTCAAACAAAAGCATACCGCAGAGCTAACAAACTCGGGATCTCGATCGTTGAGTTAGCGAAAGCTACTTCATCAGAAGTGATTGAGGTTACAAAACAGCATCTCATCACGTCAGACGTTGACATGATTATCGTAGACTACCTTCAGTTCTTACGAGACGATGGTAGAAACAAATCAGAAGCGAATCGTGTTGGGAACATCTCAAAGAACCTCAAGATGCTCGCTCGTATGACAAACATACCAGTGATAGCACCAGCACAACTTAATCGTAAAGCAGAGGGCCGTGGTCACGGTAACCCAAAGCTGCAAGACTTAAGAGACTCTGGTAACATCGAAGCAGATGCAGATGTTGTATTCTTACTACATCGTAGTCTCTCAATGGAACACAGAGAGAATGCTTTCTTAGATATTGCTAAGAATAGAAAAGGAGAGACTGGTGCAGTACGTCTACGCTTTAACTCAAGGACAACGAGATTTGAGATCAATGACCAAGCGCCTTAAAGAATTCTACGATGACCTTGCTGAGGACTTATACTATCCGTATAGGATGATAAGTAATCCTGCAGTAGTTGGCGTTGGAGAAGTTGGTAAGATAATGTTTGTTAGCTTATGTCCAGCAAAGTTAAATGATAGGAAAAACTTTGAGCAGTTCTTTAACAGACAATTGAAGAAGGTTGATCTGAGTCCAAGAGATTACTTCTTCACACATCTCTCCAAGACTTCAATCATTGGAGATAAGAATGGTACACTTGGACCAGCACTACGTGATCGCTTCCGCCGTGATCTACGGTTTGAGATTATACAAGTGAGACCGATGCTAGTTGTACTATTGGGCAAGATCGTGCAAGAGTTCTTCGCAGTTAAGCAGATGCATTTACCAAAGCGTAAGAGGTTTGGTACCCGACGATGTCTTCTCGTTGGGATCCATCACCCGGGTTATGCGAGAAGATCGTCAGCTGCAGCAAAGAAAACGACAGACGATCTAGCCTATCTAAGTAAACTCTATCGAGAATTACTATGGCTAAAAAATACTTAGACAAGAAGCTTCTCAAAGCCTCGAAAGAAGGTTCATCTTTTATCAAGTTAGTAACAGGTGAATCAGTAATAGGCGAGTATGTAGGCTATGATACAGTCTACTCTGAGAAGTATAAGAAAGACAACTTCCATTTCCTCTTTGATATCGAAGGAGATGAGAAGAAACTATCGACTTCGTCAGCCAAAGTTCTTCGGAAGATGGCACAAATCGAGCCAGGTACAATCGTTGAGATCACTCGCTTAGGAGAAGCAGGTGACACAGATTACTCATTCGACCCAGTCGATGACGATGACTATGACGAGAAGCCAAAGAAGAAAAAGAAGAAGACTGTCAAGAAAAAGAAAAAGAAGAAAGCAGTTGTCGAAGACGACGATGACGATGATGACGACTTAGACGATGACCTTGACGACGATGACGAAGAAGACTAGTATCTTGGACCTCGTTCAAGAGGAACAAGCGTACAATAAAAAGTTGCTTGCAGACAGGAACATACTGTTCAAAGAAGAAGAGCAACATCTTAAAGACTTAAAATTAATCAAGTCTCCACGGAGACCTAAAAACAAGATGGCAAAATCAACTAAAGAACGTCTCGTCACTAAGACCTCTTGGGCAGTCACGACTCTTATTGATGACTTTGATGAGCACGGTCCAACAAAAAAGTCCATTCGCGTTCTTCGCAAAGCTCTCTCAGAGCTAATGAACGAACGCTTCCCACGGAAGGGAAAGAAAGTTAAGCTGAAAAAGTATGATCCACCAGCAGATGAACTCCCAGAAGAAGAAGCTGATGTAGAGGAGGAAGAAGAGATGGAAGAAGAAGATCTCAAGCCAGCGAAGAAATCAAAAAAGAAAGCAAAACCTGAACCAGAAGAAGACGATGATGAAGAAGATGAAGACGAGGATGAGGAAGATGAAGACGAGGAAGAAGACGAAGAAGAAGACGATGACGAAGAAGAGGAAGAGGACGATGAGGAAGAAGAAGATGACGATGAGGAAGAAGATGACGACGAAGAAGAAGATGAAGACGAAGAAGAAGATGAAGACGAAGAAGAGGAAGAAGAAAAACCTCGCAAGAAAGCTGCTCCACGTAAGAAAGCAAAGCCGGCAAAGAAACGAAAAAAATAATGCTGATCCTCGTTGAGGGATGTGATAAGACTGGAAAGTCTACTCTAATCAATGGACTGAAAGATAAGCTACCAGGTGCGGTAGTAATCAAGAACCCTTTCAAGCCGGAGAGAGGACCTCTCTTTGTTAACGGTGTCTACGCAGGGATGTACAATTCTCTGCGTAGTCACCTTGACAAACACTCAGTCCCGATTTTTATAGACAGAAGTCATATCACTGAACTCGTCTATGCTAAAGTACTAAGAGGATATGATGCGCGAGAATATTTTGAGTGGGATGAATATGAGACTAGTCTACTAGAGTATAGTATAGTACTATATACGTATGCTAACGTACGTACTATTAAAGCTAGGTTCGTTACAGATAAGGAGACATACGTTGAACCGAGCTTTATCTCGCTACTGCTAGATGAATACGATGAGTACTTTAAGCATAGTAATTTAAGAAGACTAAGATTAGATAGTGGAGTACTTAAA
>Ga0180429_10001195_pt1 | contig 22200 bp, 14 predicted proteins | sample SS_ome_FD_132428 | JGI IMG/M metagenome (GOLD analysis project Ga0180429, IMG submission 132428) | Hypersaline lake sediment archaeal communities from the Salton Sea, California, USA - SS_1_S_1 metaG | ecosystem: Environmental > Aquatic > Non-marine Saline and Alkaline > Hypersaline > Sediment ...
CTGGCGCGACACAGCGTTCCGGTTACACTCCTGGACCAGGCTGAGTTTCCCCGCCCGAAGGTCTGCGGTGACGGCATAGGCTGGAACACACTCCGACTGCTGTCCGAGCTTGACATCGATCTCGAGGGCCAGACAGAGGCCCTCTACAGCTGCCACCACGTGCTGGGCGTATCCCCATCCGGTCACACGTATGAGGGCGCGTTTCCCCAGAAGAACGGGCGTTCTCGCCACGGCTACGTCCTGCCTCGGCAGCGCCTCGACCACATTCTGTGGCAGAAGGCTTTGGAAGAAGGGGCGCGTTTTGAGCGCTTTCGTGCTACCCAGCCCATCGTGGAGGACGGCCTCGTCCGAGGAGTGCGAGGCTCAACCAACGGGAAGACCGCGGACCGTCGAGCCCGGATCACAATCATCGCCGACGGCGCCACGTCCACTCTGGCCCGAGGGCTCCAGCCCGACCGCCCCAGTTCGCGACACGCGGCCATTGCCCGGCGAGCCTACTTTGAAGGCGTGGAATCTCGTGGGCGTGCGGAGTTCTTCTTCAACCAGTCCACGCTGCCGGGCTATGCTTGGATTTTCCCCCTTGGCGACGGCCGGGCCAACGTGGGGGTGGGGCTGCGTCTTGACGTCGCGCGCAAGGATCGGGTGTCTCTGAGGAAGGCCTTTGAGACGTTCGTCCACGGCCGCTACTTGGCGGCGCGGTTCTCTGGTGCCGAGCAGATCGGAAGGGCCTCCAGTGGACTGCTGCCTCTCGCCTCGGGAAGAGTGCGGAGAAGCTACCCGGGCGCGTTGATCGTCGGTGACGCCGGGTTCTTCGTGAGTCCCTTGACAGGTGGGGGGATCTACAACGCTCTTGAGAGCGGTCGCACAGCCGCTGCCGTGGTTCACGACGCTTTGGGGAGCGATGGAGGCACCTACCAGGAACTCCGTCGATTCGACCGTCACTGCCGTGCTGCCATCGGCAGGCAACTGGAAAGAGAGGCTGTCGCTCAGCGACTCCTAAGTGTTCCTGGCGTTCTGGATCGCGTGATTCAGGCCATGCGTCGTCACGATAGGTTTGCTCAATTTGTTCTCAACGTTTTCTGAACCCTATCGCCCGTGAACATCGTAACCCACGTTGCTGTCGGCATTGCACTGAGCCAATTCTTCCCTTCCGGCTATCTTCCAGCGTCCGTCGCCTTCTCGGTGATGCCAGATCTCGACCATCTGCCGAGCGCCGCGAGATGGAAACTCCAGGTCAACGGGTTCGAGACATCTCAGACCTTTATGCACGGGCTCTTCGGGGCCACCATCTATGGCACTGCGGGACTGCTCATGACCCTCCTCCACCGCCAGACAGGCAGCCTCTTTCTCCTCTGCGTGGCTGTGCACCTCTTTCTGGACTTCATCTCCGGTGTGAGTATTCCATTCCGACTCATCTACGCGGATCCCACAAGGATCAACTTTGGCAACCCGGCGGACCAGCCCCTTGGGAGGAAGTTCTGGATACGATTCATACAGGAGGCAGGGGTCATCGGAGCATCCTTGCTCATCTCCGTAGCCTAGCAACGGGTCAGCGCAAGAAGGTGGCCGACCAACTCCTCGCCTTCATTCCGCTGCCGGCAAATGAGATCTCACGGCTGCGCGGCTGGATGTGCTTCGCCTCCGCACTGACCATCCTTCTCCATCGACCGGGGGCCGCCGTCGGTCTCCTCTTCATGGCGCTCATTCTCGACAGCGCTGACGGCGCCGTCGCGCGCAGGCAAGGACAAGACTCGCCCCAAACCGACCGCGCTATGGACATGTTCGCCGAGTTCGTGGTGTACACGGCCTATTTCGTCAGTTACCCCGGCACCCTGTCCACCCTGCTCATCACACTCTGGGTGATCCCCAAGACGCTCTGGATCGTCCGATATGCCGCGCGTCAACGCCCGTCTGCGTTGCGGGCCGGTCAGGTCTCGACAATGCGCCAGATGGTATCGATCGGGACGCTCTTGCAGGATTTCCCCTTCGTCCACCTACTCTCCCTGCTCCTCCTGGCGCAGTGGGCCTTCGCTTGGACGCCGCCGTGATACGTAGCATCGCCCCTCCCCTCATCATGCTCTCTCGCCCCCTCAACTGCCTCGGCGTGGGGATCCTGGCGCTCGCCTCTTCCCTTCTCGCGATGGGCCGTTCCTCGCATCCCACCTCCGTGCCTTTGACCGTCGCGGGCTCCATGCTCGTTGCCGCCGGCGGCTATGCCCTCAACGACGTCTTCGACCACGCCACGGACAGACTCGCCCATCCAGATCGTGCTCTTCCAGCCGGTCTCATCGCTCGCCCGGCCGCGCGCACCTACGCCCTAACCCTCTTGGTCACCGCCCCGATCCTCTTCCTTCCGATCAACAAGGCGGCGCTCGCCAGTGCCTCCGTCGCAGCCATGCTCCTCTTCCTCTACTCTTGGAAGGTCAAGCGATCCAGCGGTCTCTTGGGTAACCTCGTGATAGCCACGCTCGCTGCCAACAACGCTATGATCGGTGGATTCGCTCAAGACAATCTCCTGGCCACCGTGCCGTGGTCCGCGTGCATCTTCATGGCCACCCTTTCCCGCGAGATTGTGAAGGATGTCGAAGACCTAACGGGGGACAGCACCACCCGCGTCGGCAGTCTTCCTATGCTGATTGGCGCCTCGTCATCCTGCCGCGTGGCAGGACTGCTCCTCCTATTGGCCGTCCCCGTCACCTATCTCTCGCGTTACCCTGGTCCGTTCGCCCCCTTCTACGTAGTCGGAGCGTCGCTCATCAACATCCTCGTCCTCTGGACGGCAACCCGGCTCACGCTCGGCACCCCGGCAATCGCCGGCCGCGTCCAGCGCTGGACGAAGGCCGCCATGTACCTCTACATCTTCCTCTTCCTGCTTGTCGGGCTCTCCCGCGGGATTGACTTGGGAGGATGGCTGTGAGTGTCTACGAGTACCTGCTCGACGCCATCGCCCAGAAAGGCGCCGTCTTCCTGGCCCTCAACGATCCCGACAAGCAGGCCGGAGATGACGCCGTGGCTTTCGCCCGGCACGCTGCGGCAGCGGGTGCGGATGCCATCCTGGTGGGGGGTAGCTTTCTATTTACCGACCAGCTTCACAAGACAGTGGCAACGATCCGTGCGTCGGTGGATTGCCCACTGATCCTCTTTCCGGGCGCGTCCGGCCCGGCCGCGCAGATCTCTCCAGATTTCGATGCCATCCTTCTCCTCAGCCTGGTCAGCGGCCGGAACCCTGAGTATCTCATCGGCGAGCAGGTCAGAAGTGCCCTATGGATCGACCGATGCAACCTTGAGTCTATCCCCACGGCCTACTTGCTCATCGCGTCTGACACGATAACATCCGCCGAGTTCTTCAGCGGCGTCAAACCGATCCCGCGGGACAAGCCCGAGATCGCCATGGTACACGCCCTGGCCGCCCAGCAGCTAGGCATGAAGGCCGTCTATCTTGAAGCGGGAAGCGGGGCCTCCAACCCTGTGCCGGACGCTATGATTGCTGCTGTCAGAGAACGAGTCAGCCTCCCAATCCTGGTAGGCGGAGGGATCAGGGATCCGCAGACTGCGAGACAGAAGTTGGAAGCGGGGGCAGACATGGTGGTCATCGGGACAGTCATCGAGCGCTCGTTGGCGCCAAGCACCCTGCGCGCCTTCTCCGATCAGATCCACTGGCGCCGCTCCTAGGCCCCAGTCGCTGGCTCGCTTCCGGTCACCGGCGGAAACGAGCCACGTCCCCGGTGCTGTTTCGCCGACGGCATGCAGTTGAGGACTACGAACCTGCCGGGCAAGGCCCATCAAGATGTTCTCTCGGGAGCGAACGATGCAACCACTGAAGGATATCCGAGACGCCTCCGTCAAGCTGAGCCATCAGACTATCGGCCATATCTTGAGCAAGCTGGCCGTCCCGAGGAGCGGGAATATCACCGAGTTGCTGCGACTGATTCGATCCTTCTCACGACACGACGAACTCAATTGCTTCGTCGCTGGCGTGCTAGAGATGCTGGAGAACCCCGAGCACCCGGCGGCGGCATTCTTCGAGCGAGCAATGGGCTCTATGTCCGCTTACGGTCGGCAGCGGCTCTTCCAGACGCTTCTCTACAACTGCTGGATCTGGGGTCACGAGCGACGAAAACGACTGACCGCGGAGCACGGGATCACCAATTTCCCGATCCTCCTGGTTCTGAGCCCGACCAACGCGTGCAATCTGAAATGCCGTGGATGCTACGCCAGTGGGTACGATCGAGTCGACGAACTCTCCCATCGCCTCCTAGATAGAATCCTCAAAGAATGTGAGGAACTTGGCATCTTTCTGATTGTCCTCAGCGGCGGCGAACCCTTCCTCTATCCGCACACGCTGGACGTCATCCAAAGGTATCCTCACTTTTTCTTTCACATCTATACCAACGGGACCTTGATCACTCCGCAGACCGCGGAGAGGCTGGCAGAGATGGGAAACGTACTGGTCCTGATCAGCATAGAGGGCTTCCAGCAGAACACCGACACGAGGCGAGGATCCGGGGTCTTCGAGAGAATCCTGACCACTTTCGGGCACCTACGAAAAGCGAAGGTGCCCTTCGGGACCTCGGTAACCGTCACCCGACAGAACCTCAAAGAGGTCACTTCTTTCCGCTTCTTGGAGTTCTTGGTCGACCAAGGTGCCTTGGTGAACTACTACTTCATGTACGTCCCGGTGGATGGGTCCGGAGACTTCTCATCCATGCTCTCCCCAGATCAACGAGACTTCCTTAGGAGCTCACTGCGGGACATACGCAGCCACCTGCCCCTGTTGATCATTGATTTCTGGAACGATGGGCCGTATGTCCGAGGGTGCATCTCCGGCGGGCGCCGGTACTTTCACATTAACGCTCGAGGCGACATCGAGCCGTGCGTCTTCACCCATTTCGCAACGGACAACGTTCGCGACACGACCCTTCTTGCGGCTCTCAAGAGCCCGCTCTTCAAAGACATTAGGGGACGACAGCCCTACGACAGCAATCACCTCCGCCCCTGTATGATCATCGACTCTCCATGGGTTGCCAGGGACCTGATAGAAAGACACGATGCTCATCCGACCCATCCCGGGGCCCTCAGCCTCTACTACGACCACTTTGATCAACTGCTCGGCTTCGCAGAGTCGTACAAGGCCCTTGCAGACAAGGCATGGGAAGAGGACTGGAGCCGGAAAGGGTTCTACGAGACATGATCGCGCCCCGGCAACGAGACGAGCCTCGCGAAATACAGCTCGGTGGGCGCGGACGGACGGACGCTGGCGCACCACGCTGCGGGACGCGGAGTCATCCCTGTCGAGCCAGGTTGATCGCACTGCTGGCGGTACTGGCGGTTTCGTCGCTGGGCGGGTGCATGCGAACGCCCGTATCCCCAGCCCGCGAGAGCCGCGATCTGACCAATCCCGGTGCCCTAAACAGCCTGGCCGCGGCCCACCACAACCGCGGCCAACTCCAGGCTGCTAGCGAAACATACCGGCACCTTCTGAAACTGGAACCTCCCGCGGCACCTTCCGCAGAGCAACGGGAGCGAGCGCTCCGCTACACTCCCCGTCTTTTCGTCACTCCGACCGAGTACTTCCCCCTGGAGGACGCTGTCGCGGTACTGCATCCAACTCGCCCGCTCGTGGGCTATCATCTTTTCTGGGGGGACGACATCGACTACCCAGGGGATGGTGAGCCATCGGATCATGAAGTCATCTGGGTGGCATACGACCAGACCAGCCTCCAGGTGACGGCCGTCTACGCCTACTTCCACGGTCACCTCTTGACCACCATGACCGCGGCCGCCGATGCAAACCGACACCATGGACGCCCCTGGATCGGCGTACAGTGGGGGAAACACGGGTCGCTTCTTCTAGGTTGGGAGGCTCTTGACGCTGAGAGCATTGCGTGGGCGATGCACGACGCGTATGATCGTCTTAGTGAGGAGGGCCGCCTCGATCTGGATCATCCATCAGCACAGGACTGGCCTCGCAGGTTCGCGGGCTCGTGGGATGAGTTTGTTGACTTCTCTATCCAGGTCGACCCGCGACCGTCCCTGGGCGCGGAGGGACGGATACTCGTCAGCCGCTGGCCCAACGCGGCCATCGACCGGGACGTTCTCGCCCAACCCTTTTGTCCGAAGATAGACTGGCCGCCGCGGATCGGTGACCAGGAGAGCCCAGATGACTGAGATAATCCGTGTGCGGCATCTCTCCAAGCAGTACCGTGCATCAGACGGAAGTTTGGCCGTCAACGATGTCTCGCTCGTAGTTCGACAGGGTGAGATTCTGAGCCTTCTCGGCCCCAATGGCGCAGGGAAGACCACGCTGATCGCCCTGCTCTGCGGCCTTCTCCGTCCGACCGCAGGTGACGCGTTCGTCGCGGGTCACAGCGTCTCGCGTGATCCAATGGCCGTCAAACGTCTCGTCGGCGTGGTTCCTGAGGAATTGGCCCTCTACACCCGCCTCACCGGGAGGCAGAACCTCAGGTACTTCGGCCTGCTCTACGGCTTGCGGGGCAAAGCGCTCCGAGAAGCCATAGAGGCAGCACTGGAGACCGTTGGACTCTCCGAACGGGCGGACGACAGGGTCGCGCACTATTCCAATGGCATGAAGAGGCGACTCAACGTCGCGGCGGGTGTGCTCCACGAGCCCCAGATCGCCTACCTAGACGAGCCCACGTTGGGTCTCGATCCGGACAGCCGACGAAGGATACTCAACCTCGTCGTCGGATTGAACCAGAACTATGGCACAACGATCCTCTACACGACCCACCGCATGGACGAGGCACAGGAGCTCAGCCAGCGGGTCGGCATCATGCATCGCGGACGCATCATCGCTCTCGACACCCCGGAGCAGCTGGTCCGGTCCTCAAGCGTGGCCGACTCTGTGCGCCTACACGTCCAGCCAACCCCCGTATCTGACTCGACCATGGGTGCCCTGAGGCGTCTGCCCGATGTCACTCAGGTCCAAGCCGCCGACGGCTCACTGCTCGTCTCCGTCCACCGCGCTGCCGACCGACTGACGACTATCCTTGAAGCCGTGAGGGCCACAGGGCTGACGATCGACGCATTGACGGTCCAGCGGCCCAGCCTGGAATCTGTCTTTCTGCAGCTTACCGGTGAGACGCTGGAGGAAGCATCTCAGTGAGAAAGCTACTCCTCATTGCCTGGAAGGACGTGGCACTGCGGTTCACCGATCCTGCAGTTCTGTGTCTGACCATCGCTGCGCCCCTGCTGGTGACTCTTCTCATCGATCTTGCTTTCGGGGACCTGTTCCTCAGCCGGGGCATTCCAAACCCCCGCATACCCGTTGGGGTAGTCAACTCAGACCAAGGAGGTGAATGGGGTAACTTCGGTGACCTGATCGTCGCAGCCCTCCATGCTGATCCGTCGGAACCGGCTGTGAGCCACAGCGAACCATTCGACCTTCTCGACGTCCGCCGCATTAGCTCTGAGCGCGAGGCGCGGCAACTGGTGCGGCAAGAAGGACTTGTGGCTGCAGTCTTGATCCCGCCCGACTTCTCAGCATCGTGGAGCACCGGACGGAGCCCAATGGAGATCTACCTCAACGACACCTACGACTTCCGTGGCGAGGCGTTCGCATGCATGATCGAGGCCTTGGGGCAGAGACTACGGACCGCCGAGGCCGCCGTCTACGCAACCGTCGAAGGGCTCGCCCAGCACCCCCACTCACGGGCACGCCTGAGGGAGGGTGTGTTGGACGAGTTCGTCGCAGAGGTAGCCTTCAAGGGCGCCTCGCCAGAATCGAACCCGGTCAAGATCAAGCGTCTACTGGTCGGGCCCCCGGCACCGCAGGTACGCCTGACGCACTATCTGGCAGCTGCGCTCGGCATATCCTTCACGGGTCTCACAGCCCTTATGGGCAGCGCCTCGCTCTTGGAAGAGGAAGCTTCCTGGACCCTGCAGAGAATGCAAGTGACGCCGACATGGCCCGGCGTCGTCCTGGGAGGCAAGACGTTGGGCACCTTCCTGAACGGCACCGTGCAGATGGTCGCCATGATAGGCGGAGTGGCCCTGTGGGAGCGATGGCAGGGAGGCTCGCCCGGCGGCGCATCCGTGTGTGGGCTGAGCCTCGTGCTCCTGACAGGGGCAACTGTGGCCTCGGCAACAGGCCTTGGAGTGACCATCGCGGGACTCGCCAACTCCTATGTGCAGGCGGCGAACTACGGCCGCGCCGTCGTCTTGCTGAGCGGCTTACTCGGCGGCATCTTCCTCCCTGTCTCGTTGCTGCCGAGACCACTTGATACCGCCTCGAAACTGACCTTCCAGTACTGGGCGATGGATGGATTCCTGAAAGCCGCCAACGGTGGCAGCCCAGCCAGCCTGCTTCCACACCTGTCGATCCTACTCGCCATGGCATCCTTGTCCTTCCTCGTCGGCGGCATGCTCCTGAGGCGCCGCACCACGTTCCTCTAGGACTGGAATACGGATAGGTGATGTTCAAGATCTGGGTAGTTGCCAGAAACGAGCTTCAGATGACGTTGCGGGAGAAGCAAAACTGGCTCCTGCTCCTCGTCCTGCCCATGGTGATCATATACTTGGCCGGCGTGGGCGCCCAGGGTGTGGCGCGCCTCGTCCCGGCCACGATCCGTGTGGACGTCTTAGACGAGGATGGAACCTCTACGTCCGGGGCCCTTCTGGCCGCCCTCCGGGACGCCAACACAACGCTCTTGCTCTGCCCAGGCTGCGGCCATAGCGACGAAGGCTGCGGACTCGATGTCGGTACCCTCTCTTTGTCGCCCTCGCTCGCCCGCCACCGACTGCTCGATGACATCACGTTCGCCATCGTGCGTATCCCACGTGATTTCGAGGCCTCGCTGGTCGGCGGACAGGACACGTCCGTCGTCTTAGAGACCCGCGGGTCCTCGGCAGCGTCCGAGATCGTGTATGTCGCGCTGGAGAGCGCCGTCGCCACCATTGGCGGCCCCATCCTGGCTACCCGTCTGAGCGTCCAGGCGGCCGAGTCGCTGGAGATCGAAACTGGACCTTCCTTCACAGCAGCCCGGCGGGCCCACGTCGACGCAGCGTTCGGACGCGCTCCGATGGTCCGGATGACAGCCGCGTCTGACCAACGGAGCCAGGCCCAAATCATGGGTGCCGAGGTCCTCGAAAACGGCTTCAAGCTCTCGACGCCCAGTATCGTCGTTATGTTTGTCATGGTAAGCATCCTGGGTATGGCGCAGTCCCTGGCCGAGGAACGTTGGGTCGGCATCCTGCCCCGCATCGGCACGATGCCGGTGAACAGGGCGCACTTGCTGGGAGGCAAGCTACTCGCGACCTGCTTCCTGGGAATCCTTCAGTTCGCTGTTCTGCTGCTCTTTGGTGGATTGCTTGGAGCAAACCTTGGAACCGCCCCTCTCGGTGCGTTGATCGTTGGCACGGCATACGTCCTGGCCATCGCATCCCTGGCCCTGGTGCTGGGGGCGGTGGCGCAGTCACCGCAACAGGCCAGCAGTCTTGCCACCTCCGCGTACATGGTGCTCGCACCACTGGGAGGTGCTTGGTGGCCGCTGGCCTTCGTGCCTTCTTGGATGCGTACGCTGGGCCATATCTCACCTATCGCATGGGCCTTGGACGCGCTGAACGCCCTGATATTCTACGGCGGGACGATTGGCGATGTCCTTCGCCCCTCAGCAGTGCTCCTGCTCTTCGCCCTCGCATGCTTCGTCGTCGGCACACAGCTCTTCACCTACCGACCACCCCTATCCAAGGAGAATCTCGGCTCACTCCCGCATATCTAGGAACCCGTCGGACCACTACGACAACGAGAGGAGGATACAATGAACCGCCCACCCCTGGGCCTCTTACCCAACTTCGTCTTGATGCTGAGTCTTCTGGCCGCCTGCTCGGGGCTGAGCGCCGACCGTGATGCCCTGCCCGAGAACCGCTCGAGTGCCTCCCTGGAGGGCGTCTCAGCCGAACCGGCGATGGTCTTCGTCCCAAACGCGGGACAGAATGCATCCGACGTCCTCTTCGGCACGCTCGAGGCATCCCATCGTCTCTACTTCTCCCGCAATGAGATCGTTCTCCCGCTCCGCCTTCCTCGGCGCGCGGCAGACCTGCTGAGTGCAGCCATGAACGGGCTGAAAGCCGAGCCGTCCGAGTCCGCAAAGAGAACCACCATCCAGCTGCGCTTCGAGGGTGCAAATGAGGGCGTCCGCGTTGTGGGTCGGAATGCACTCCCTGGAGTGGTCAACTACATCTTCGGGAACGATCCGGACGCCTGGTACCTCGGCATCCCGACCTACGCCGGCCTGGCCTACGAGAACCTTTACGAAGACATAGATCTCGTCTTCACGGGCCGTACGGGGGTCTTGAAAGGAACCTTCGAGGTGGCTCCAGGCGGAAACCCCGATTCCATCTCATGGCACTACGATGGAGCCTCAGATGTCAGCCTGCGCGGCGGCGAGCTCCTCATCACGCCCGACGGCGAACCTGACAGGTCACCTCTTGTGGAGCGGCAGCCCGTAGCCTGGCAAGACGCGGGCGGCGAACGACGGTTCGTCGACATCCGATACGTTCGAAATCGAGGCGGTGGGATCAAGTTCGCCGTCGGGAGGTACGACAACGAACACCCGCTGATCATCGATCCCACCCTAGACTACAGTACCTACGTCGGCGGGAGCGGAAGCGAGGAGGGCTGCGGCATCGGTGTCGATGCAGATGATAACGTCTATGTGACCGGCGTGTCGGATGCTGCCAGCTTCCCGTCATCACGCCTTGCCGGTGCCCTTGGCGACTACGAGACCTCGGATGCTTTCGTGACCAAGCTCGACCCCTCCTTGACCGGACTCCATCAGATGGTCTATCATACCTATGTCGGTGGGAGTGACTTCGACAACCCAACCTGGATCGACGTCGACGCTGCAGGGAAAGCCTACGTCGTCGGCTACACATTCTCTGATGACTTTCCGACGACCGCAGGAGCTTACCAGTCCACCGCCCCCGGCGACACCTACAATGGCATGGTCTTCCAGCTCGACGCCGCGGGCGCCGTCGAGTATGCGACATACCTTGCTGGCAACAGCTTCGACGAGTTTGCGCAGGGCGTCGTTCGCAACGGCCTCCTTTACGCTGTGGGCCACACGCAGTCATCCGATTTCCCCACGACACCGGATGCCTATCAAAGCTGCGGCAATGGCGTCGACGCCGCGGTTTCGATCCTGGACACAACAGCATCGGGTACAGATTCACTCGTCTATTCCACGTGCTTCGGCGGCTCCGCTACGGAGGAGGGTCTGGCGCTAGACGTGGACAGTGGGATCGTTTACTTTGCAGGCCGAACGCATTCCAGCAATCTTCCAACGAAGAACCCGCTCCAGGCCTCGAATGCGGGCGGCATCGATCTCTATCTCGCCAAGCTCGATCCCGCGCAGCCAGGTGCCGCCCAGCTCCTCTTCGCCAGTTACTTCGGTGGCACGGATTCGGACACCAGCGGCGGCGTGTCCGTTGAGGACGGGGGACGCGTCTTTTGGACCGGAGGTACCGAGTCCAGCGACTTCCCGACCACGCCTGGCAGCCCCGCCCACGGAGGAGGGGACTTCGATGCCTTCTTGGTGGCGCTGGAGACCGATCCGGTCAGCCTCATCTACAGCCGACTCGTCGGCGGAGACGGCAACGATGCTTTCCGCGGGATCCTCACCGACGGAGCGAGCCACGTTTTCGTTACCGGCGGCTCAGGATCCACCAATTTCCCCACGGTGGACCCCCTCCAAGCAACCTTCAAGGGCGGGGTCGCGCCGGAGGTGGACCTCGCTTACTACGGACCTGGCGATCCCGTCGTGGCAAAGTTCGACCCGACTGGTACGATGGTCTTCGGGACCTACCTCGGAGGCACCGGCGCCGACACCGCTCTGGGCATTGCCTTCGATTCCAATGGCGACGTCTACGTCACCGGCGGTACCCGGTCCACCGACTTTCCGACGTTCAACGCCTATCAAGATGTCAATCGCGGCGAGTATGACATCTTCATCGCCAGACTGGGAGGCCTGACGGACTGCATCGCCCCGAGAAGTGTTGAGATCGCTGGCCCGGATCCCCCTGCCCTTCGCTCGTCGACACGGTTGACCGCCACGGTGAGCCCGCTGGCGTCGCAGCAGCCCATCACCTACACGTGGAGCGGCAGCGCCGGCGTGTCACTCAACACGACAACCCACACATCGGGCCTCACGGACACGGTGGTGGTTACTTGGACGACGGCGGGTCTCCAGACGATCAGTGTGTCCGCAGTCAATGCCTGCGGTGCCATCACTTCCACACATCCCTTCTCGGTCACCAACCAAAGGCCGATCGCGGCTGCTGGGCCCGATCTGACGGTAGGCGTGAGAGGCATCGGCACTCTGGATGGCTCCGCCAGCTCCGATCCTGATGGACACCTCCCGCTGTCGTATCGTTGGGCGCAGATCGGAGGCCCTGCTGTCCCTCTGGACGCCGAGACCGCGATGACGACCACGTTCAGAGCTCCGGCAGCACCGACAGTGCTCACGTTCACACTGACCGTTACTGACGCGGAGGGCCTCGCGTCGCTTCCGGACGATGTCATGACATCCGTCGAGCCGTGGGCCCACGAGGTCTTCCTACCTCTGGTGTCAAGGGACTGAGTCCCACCGTTGAGCCCAGCCGGGGGCGTCTTCTATCGAGAATCGCCCCCGGCGGCTATCCCCATTACTCACACCCCCGCCGCGCCGATTCTTCCTTTGTGCATCCAACTGCCCCCTACGCCGGGTGGCGTGGAGTCAAGCTCCAGGTCGACTGTCGCTCCCAGCAACTAGAAATCTTCAATCAGTATGGTATAATCCAATCCCGATGAGTGACTTCGTCCATCTCCACGTCCACAGCGAATATTCCCTCCTGGACGGGCTCAGCAGCTGCGCTGAGCTGGCAAAAGGAGCTGTCGACCTCGGGATGCCTGCCCTGGCCCTCACTGACCACGGCGCTATGTACGGTGCCATCCGATTCTACAAGGCCTGTAGGGCTGCCAACATCAAGCCCATCATCGGCATGGAGACCTACGTGGCCCCCCGGGGCAGGGAGGACCGCGATCCCCAGCACGACCGCACAGCCTACCATCTCGTCTTGCTGGCGGAGAACAATACGGGCTATCACAACCTGATGAAGCTAGCGACCATCGCGCAGCTTGAGGGCTTCTATTACAAGCCCCGGGTCGACCGCCAGGTGCTGGAGGAGTATAACGAGGGCTTGATCGTGCTGTCAGGGTGCGGGTCCTCGGAGCTAGCCCATCATCTCAAGAAGGGGCTTCACGACAACGCACGCGATGCTGCCGGCTGGTACAGCGATGTCTTCGAAGGACGGTACTATCTGGAGATCCAGGATCACGACATCCCGGAGCTCGCCGAGGTCAACCGTCACCTGGTTACACTGGCCGACGAGCTCGACCTGCCCCTGGTGGCCACCAATGACGTCCACTACACCCGACGCGACCAGGCCGCGATTCACGACGTCCTCCTCTGCATCCAGACCGGAAAGACGGTGACCGAACCGAAACGCATGCGCATGGAGGGGGACACCTTCTACTTGAAATCGGAAGAGGAGATGGCGGCCCTCTTCCCCCACCTCCCCGAAGCCTTGACGAACACACTCGAAATCGCTGAGCGCTGCAATGCTGAACTGGAGTTCGGCAACTATCATCTGCCCGTCTTTGAGGTCCCTGACGGTTACGATGCCCAGTCTTATCTCCGAAGGCTCTGTGAAAGGGGCTTGGAGGAGCGCTATGAGGATATCACGCCCAAGATCCAGGGGAGGCTCGACTATGAGCTAGACGTGATCCATCGTATGGGTTTCGATACCTATTTCCTCATTGTCTGGGATCTCTGCCGCTTCTCCCGCGAGGAGGAGATCTGGTGGAACGTCCGGGGATCGGGAGCCAGCTCCATCGTTGCCTACAGCCTCTACGTGACAAACTTGGAGCCCCTGGAGCAGAACTTGATCTTCGAGCGGTTCTTGAACGAGGGCCGGGTGACGATGCCGGATATCGACCTGGACTACCCCGACGATCAGCGAGAACAACTCATTCGCTACACCATCGACAAGTACGGGGAGGAACAGGTCGCCCAGATCATCACGTTCGGCACGATGGGCGCCAAGGCTGCTATCCGGGACGCGGGCCGGGCTCTCGACTATCCCCTCTCAGAGGTGGACCGGATCGCGCGTCTCGTACCAGGCGGCCCCGGCGTGAAGCTTGACGAAAGCCTGACGAAGGTGCCGGAGCTGCGCAGCCACTACGACGAGCAGGACCACATCCGGCGTCTCATTGACACCGCCCGAGGGGTGGAGGGCAATATCCGCCACGCCAGTACCCACGCAGCCGGTGTCATCGTCTCCGACCTCCCCCTGGTCAACTACGCTCCACTACGCCGACCCACGAGCAGCAGCAGCGACGACCAGATCGGCACGGTCACCCAATACACCATGTCTGAGGCCGAGGAGTTGGGCCTCTTGAAGGTAGACTTCCTCGGTCTGGCCACCCTGACGGTAATGCGGGTCACCTGCGAACTCATCACGGAGCGTCACGGTATTGACCTCGACCTCCTCACCATCTCCCGCGATGACCCGGTCATCTACGACCTGCTTTCGCGTGGCGATGTCATGGGCGTCTTCCAGGTCGAGGGCCAGGGTATGCGGCGCACACTCATGAAGATGCAGCCGCAGAAGTTCGAGCACGTCATCGCTGCCATCAGCCTGTACCGCCCGGGCCCTATGGAGTACATCGATGACTACATCGCTCGTCTCCACGGCGAGAAGGCCGTAGAATACCGACATCCCAGCCTGGAGCCGATTCTCGAAGAAACCTTTGGCATCATCGTCTACCAGGAGCAGATCATTCGTATCCTGACGGATATCGCTGGGTACACTGCCGGCGAGGCCGACCTGGTGCGTCGGGCGGTGGGGAAGAAAAAGAAGAAGGCCCTCCTCAAGCACCGAGCGACATTCATCGAAGGGGCCATCGAGCGGAGCGGTGTGCCTCGCGAGGCCGCCGAGACCATCTTTGACGACATCGAGTACTTCGCCCGCTACGGGTTCAACAAGAGCCACGCCGCGGACTACGCCGTCCTTACCTGTCAGACTGCCTATCTCAAGGCCGAATACCCCATCGAGTATATGGCCGCCCTCCTCACCGTCGAGCGTAACAACACGGACAAGGTGAGCCGATTCATTGAGGAATGCCGACGCATGTCCATTGAGGTCTCACCCCCCGACATCAATAGCTCTGGTCTGGGCTTCACCATTGAGGACATGGGGGATCACCCCCCCGCCATCCGCTTCGGGATGGGCGCGATCAAGAACGTCGGGGAAGGGCCAGTTGAGGCCATCCTCGAGGCTCGTCAGGTGGGAGGCCCCTTCGAGGATCTGGATGATTTCTGCCGCCGTGTTGACCTTCGAGACGTCAACCGGCGGGCCCTTGAGAGCTTGATCCAGGTGGGGACCCTTGAGCAATTCGGAAGACGCGCCCAGCTCCTCCCCATCGCAGACCGCATTCTCGGTGTAAGCGCCGGAATTCACAAAGCTAAGGATGCCGGGCAATTGAGTATGTTCGGAAGTGCAACCGGTGTTCATCTTGCCGCGGAGGAATCCATCCTTCCCCCAGCTAACAAGGTGCCGGAGATTCCCCGGAAGGAAATCCTGGCCTGGGAGAAGGAGTTGGTTGGCATCTACATCTCGGAGCATCCTCTCGCGCGGGTCACTACCCGGTTGGACGATGTCCTATCCGGCTCCGTGGGCACGCTGGCCGAGGAGAGGAGCGGGCAGCAGGTCACCGTTGCCGGGATGGTCCAGCGCATCTACCGCCATACGACAAAGAAGGGAAACGAGATGGCTTTCGTGACGCTGGAGGATGCGCAGGGAAGCTGCGACGTGGTGGTCTTCCCTGGCCTGTGGAAGGAAACCAAGCGCCTCTGGCAGCCAGAACAGATTGTGGTCGTCAATGGCAAGGTCGACACCAGCCGTCGGGACGAACCAAGTCTGCTCTGCAGTTGGGTCAAACGACCCGAAGACATCAGCGTCGCGGCAGGAGTGAACGCAAGAACTGAAGAGCCTCGACCAACGCGCCCTCCTGACTCGAGAGGGGTTCGTGCCGGCACACGCCCTCCCGAACCACCCGCTCCGCCGCCTCACTTCGCCACCTCCGAAGAACCTCGAACTCCGTCCAGCGGCTCGGACGGAGCGGATGGATCGGTGCCGCGGACGGTTCGCGTGACGCTCCAGCGGTCTGCGGAGCAGGGCAGCGACCAACAGCGCCTTCGGAAAATTCACGATGTGTTGGTTGGCTACGAAGGCGTGGACCCGTTCGTGATCCACCTTGCTGACGGCGCCGGGCGCGGCATCGAGCTGCGGTTCCCTAACCAGGCCACCGCCTACTGTCCCGAGCTAGTACAAGAACTGGTAAGCCTGCTCGGTGATCGGGCCGTGAGCATCGACGAAGGCCCGTAGGCGCAACGGACCTCAAGAGGGAGATCCTTATTGAGGCGGCTGTCGTAGGTCGGCGAAGCGGCCCTGACGAGTTGAATCGAGCCGGACAGCACGAGACCCGTGACCAAGGTGGATCTCGGCGACCGGTAGCGCACGGATAAATGAGACTCAGGTTGCTCCCGGAGGGCTCGTTCGGGTCGTCAGATCGAAACGAGGAAATGGTTAGCCGACGCCCCGAACGGAGCGAAATGAGAGCTTCTGAGACCAAGCACCAAGGAGGAGATTGTGAGCAAGTCGTCAGAGAAGAAGAAGCTGGGAATCATCGTCAGCGGAGGCCCCGCACCCGGCATCAATGGCGTGATCCACTCGGCGGCTATCGAGGCCGTCAACCGCGGCTATGACGTGCTGGGGTTCTACGATGGCTTCAGTCATCTGATGGAAGGGGAGCTTGTGGCAACGCCTCTCACCATCGACGACGTGAGCCGCATCTACCTGAAGGGAGGCTCCATCCTGCGCACCTCCCGGGCTAATCCCACCAAGGAGGAGGATTCGCTGAAGCTCTGCAGCGAAGTGCTGATGGAGGCCAATATCGGTTACCTGCTGGTGATTGGCGGTGACGACACCGCCTATGCAGCCTATCGCGTGGCCCGCTACGCCCAGGAGTATATGGACGCCGACATCCAGGTCGCCCATGCGCCCAAGACCATCGACAATGACCTGCCGCTCCCAGATGAGATCAACACCTTTGGGTTTGAGACGGCTCGAGAGGTCGGCACCCAGATCACCATGAGTCTGATGGAGGAGGCCCTGACCGGGTTCCGTTGGTTCGTCGTGGTGACGATGGGGAGGAAGACAGGCCACCTCGCTCTCGGGATTGGAAAGAGCTCAGGTGCGACCATTACCCTTATCCCGGAGGAGTGGGAGGGACGGACGATCCGCATGCAGGAGGTGGTGGACATCCTGGTGACATCCATCCTCAAGCGGATGGCCGATAACAAACCCTACGGTGTGGCGCTCGTCTCCGAGGGCGTGATGGAGCACATGTCGCACCAGGACCTGCGTGAGCTCGAGTACGTGGAGCGAGACGCCTTCGGCAACGTCCACCTATCGGAGATCAACTTTTCGGACATCCTCAAGCACGAGCTCGACAGCGAGCTGGAGCAGCTCGGGGTCCCCATCCGCGTCACCAGCAAGGATCTGGGTTATGAGCTCCGCTGCACGGATCCAGTAGCCTTCGATATCGACTACACCCGCAGCCTGGGCGAGGCTGCCGTCGCCTTCCTTCTGGACGGCGGCACTAACGCCACGGTCACCATCCAGGGGACGCGCGTAGTGCCCATCCCCTTCGACGAGATGATGGACCCGGAGACCGGCAGGACCGAGGTGAGAAAGGTTGGCCTCGACTCCTTCATCTATCGCTCCGCGTACAAGCTGATGATTCGCTTGAACCCAGAGGACGGACAGGACAAGGCTCTCATCGATCGCATGGCGGATCACACCAAGCTCTCTCTGAAAGAGTTCAAGACTCGTTTCGGTTATCTGCTGGGGACTGCGCCCCGCCCGTTCTAGGCCTACGTGGTCGCGTTGGCCAACGGGAGCCCGAACAGTCAACTGGACGGACCTGTGGCACCCGTTCTGAGACACCAGGACCAGGAGGATACGATGGATCGAATAGGTGTTCTAACCAGTGGCGGGGACAACTCCGGGCTGAACCCGTGCATCCGCGCCGTGGTGCGCATGGGACTCCACGAGGGTGTGGAGATGATGGGCATTCGCCGCGGCTACGCCGGCTTGATCGCGGGAGAGATCGACGAGATGGATGCCCGGGACGTGGGCGGCATCCTCGGTCGTGGGGGGACGATCCTAGGCACCGCCAGAGCCCCGGAGTTTGAGACGCTGCAGGGACGGCGGAAGGCACTCCGTACCTTGAACCGCTTCGACATCGACGGCCTGGTCGTTATCGGAGGAAATGGATCCTTGACAGGTGCGCTGGAACTCCATCGTCTGGACTTCCCCACCATGGGCATTCCCAGCACGATCGACAATGACATCAACGGGACCGATATATCGATCGGCGTCGATACGGCCCTGAACACCATTCTAGGGGCCATCGACAAGATCAAGGACACGGCCTCTTCCCACAACCGCGCCTTCCTTATCGAGACGATGGGACGGAACTCAGGCTATCTTGCTCTCGCCAGCGGCCTCGCCGGGGGTGCTGAGCTGGTGCTCTGTCCGGAGATCGAGTCGACGCTCGACGATGTGGCCGAGACCGTCGAAAAAGCCTACATTCGGGGCAAGGCCCACGCTATTATCGTGGTCGCTGAGGGTTGGAAACCCGGTACGGACGAGATCGCCCGGGAGCTGAATGCGCGCGAGGAAGAGCTTGGCTTCTCAGTGCGGGTCACACGGCTGGGACACGTGCAGCGTGGCGGGTCCCCCAGTGCGTTCGATCGAATCCTGGCCACAAGGCTGGGAGCGGAAGCGGTCAGACAACTCGTGGGGGGCAATTCCGGTCATATGGTCGGATGGCTCAATAGCGATTTCCACATCCTTCCCCTTGACGAGGCGGTCACCTACCAGAAGGAACTCGACAAGGACCTGTACAATCTCTCCACGATCATGGACAAGTAGACCAACCCCTGGCTTCGGGGGAGCCAGGCCAATCCGGGCTCGCATCTCTGAAGCCAGGGGACCAAACGACGCGTGGGGTCAGATGACCATCGGTTCCCGGTAGATGCCGAACACATCACGGAAGACGTCCATAATCTCCTGGACCGTGGCATAGGCGCGCACGGCATCCAGAATATGGGGCATTGTGTTCTCGGTGCCTTCGGCTGCTACCCGCAAGCGGTCCAGCGCCTGACCGACAGCCCCGCTGTCCCGCTCCTCGCGCACCTGCTTCAGCCGAGCCTTCTGCTTCGCATACCCCTCCGAATCTATGCGCAGGATCGGAATCCTAGGTGGTTCCTCCTCTACGTACTCATTGACGCCCACAACCAGCCGCTTCCGCTCGTCGATCTCACGCTGATAGCGGAAGGCGGCATCGGCAATCTCCTGCTGGAAGAACCCCTGCTCGATCGCCGGAATCACGCCGCCGAGGGCCTCGATTCTCTCGAAGTAGTCGTAGACCTGCTTCTCAATGCGATCCGTTAGGGCCTCCACGGCGTACGCTCCACCCAAAGGATCGACGGTGTTCGCCACTCCGCTCTCGTGCCCAATAATCTGCTGGGTGCGGAGTGCTACCGTCACGGCATGCTCGCTCGGGAGCGCCAGTGCTTCATCCATGCTGTTGGTGTGGAGAGACTGGGTGCCTCCCAGAACAGCGGCCAGTGCCTGTATCGCGACACGGACGACGTTGATCTCTGGCTGCTGCGCCGTCAGCGAACAGCCGGCCGTCTGCGTGTGGTATCGCATCCACCACGAGCGCTCTTCCTTGGCTCCGAAGGTTTCACGCATCTCGCGCGCCCAAATGCGCCGCGAGGCACGGAACTTGGCGATCTCCTCCAAAAAGTCGTTGTGACAGTTGAAGAAGAACGAGAGCCGGGGTGCGAAGGCGTCCACGTCCAGGCCACGGTCCAGCCCCCACCGCACGTACTCCATCCCGTCCGCAAGCGTGAATGCCAACTCCTGCGCTGCCGTTGATCCTGCCTCGCGGATATGATACCCGGAGATGGAGATCGTGTTCCAGCGGGGCAGGCGCTCGCTGCCGAACTCGACCGTGTCCGTGACCAGACGCATCGAGGGTTCTGGAGGAAAGACGTACTCCTTCTGCGCCATGTACTCCTTCAAGATGTCGTTCTGAAGGGTGCCGCCGAGCTCCTTCATACCGACCCCCTGCTTCTCGGCAGCAACGATGTACATCGCCCAGATCACGGCCGCCGGGCTGTTGATCGTCATCGAGGTGGTCACCTTGTCCAGCGGGATACCTCGAAACAGGACCTCCATATCGCGGAGTGAGGAGACCGCCACGCCGCATTTTCCAAACTCCCCTTCCGCCTCGGGCGCGTCGCTGTCGTACCCCATCAACGTGGGCAGGTCGAAGGCCACAGAGAGCCCTGTCTGCCCCTGGTCGAGCAGGTATCGGAAACGCTGATTCGTCTCTTCCGCCGTTCCGAACCCAGCAAACATGCGCATAGTCCAGAGCCGCCCACGATGCATTGTGGCGTGGATCCCTCGAGTGAACGGGTACTCCCCCGGAAGCCCAAGCTTCTCGCCGTAAGTCCCATCGATGTCCAGAGGTGTGTAGAGCCTCTCGACAGTCTCACCGGAGGCCGTGATGAAGCTCTGTGCGCGCTCAGCATGCCGTTCCAGCGTGTCCTGCAGCGTGGATGCCCGCCACCTATCACGAGCTTGCTCCAGATCCCCTTTGTCGTGATCCATCGCACTGCCTCCCACTCTAATCCTTCCCGGCCTCGAACGCCTCGGACCCGAGAGGGTCCACGGCCTCCAGAACGAAACCGAACACGCTGCCCTTGCTCACCTCGGACTCCAGCGTGACCCTGCCGCCCAGCTTGTCCACGATTCGCCGTACGATAGATAGCCCCAAGCCGTGACCGCCCGGGTCTCGGGTGCCGAGCTGGGTGAAGGGCGCAAACAGCTGCTCTTTCTCCTCCTGAGCTAAACCCGGCCCGTTGTCGCGGACCCAGAAGTGAATCCGGTCGTGGGCCTCTCGCGTCGCACCCATGGTTATCTCCGGGGGTCGTCCTCCATGTTTGATCGCATTGCTCAGGTAGTTGACCCAGACCTCCTCCACCCATGGCCGGTATCCCAGGGCCCACGGCCAAGACGTTGGACCGGAGATCACTGCCCCGTACGTCCTCCGAAGTTCGTCCACCCGATGGAGTGCATCCTCGACCACCGCCTCCATGTCCAGAGGCCGCCGTTCCACCTCTTCCGTCTGTCTGACGCGCGACAGAAGAAGGAGCTCGTCGATGATGCTTGCCATCTTCCGCCCACTCGCCGATATCTCTTCCAGCAACTCCCGAGCGTCGTCGGAGGAGGGACCGAGGTCATAGTCCTGGAGCACCTCCGCGTATCCCACCACACTCGTCAGGGGCGCCTTGAGATCGTGGGCCACCGTGTGGGCGAAGGCGTCCAACTCCTCATTCCGTGCCTGAAGTTTGGCTGCACGCTCCCTCAGGGCTTCTTCCGCGCGTTTCCGCTCCGTGATCTCGTGAATCGTAATCAGACGTCCGGAAGAACGAACGTCGTCCCGCCAGATAGGTGAGAAGGTAGTAGAATAGGTCCTCCTCTCCCCATCCTCGTCCACAGTGACCTCCGCTTGCCCCTCTCCCACGGCGCAGTATGCGGTCACTAAATCGGGCCACTCGGCCAGGCCGTCACGTACGGGCTCACCGATAGCCTCTCTACCTGTCAGACCGAGCAACCGCTCCGCGGCGGGGTTCAGGTCCGCCATCCGATTCTCGACATCGATAACCACCAGGCCATCCTGCATATTCTCGATCACTGTGTTCCGTGCCACCGGTATAAGGTCCAGGAACCGGTGGCGGAAGAGGGCCCAGAAAATGATGGCCCCGCTCACCGAGAAGAGGAACGAGGTGAAGTCGAGGCGGGAGAGTACGCCCCCTCCAAAGACATAGAGCAAGTTTCCGGCCCAAGGAATGAACGCCGCGATGAGGAGCAGGCGACTCTGACGACGGTACGCGAGCCCACCCCGCACGTAGGCCTGCACCAGAAGGACCGTCCCGGACAGGAGCGAAGCGTACGCATAGGCCATGTGGAGCCAGAAGGCCGGTCCTCGAGATATGCTTA
>Ga0180429_10001197_pt1 | contig 22179 bp, 23 predicted proteins | sample SS_ome_FD_132428 | JGI IMG/M metagenome (GOLD analysis project Ga0180429, IMG submission 132428) | Hypersaline lake sediment archaeal communities from the Salton Sea, California, USA - SS_1_S_1 metaG | ecosystem: Environmental > Aquatic > Non-marine Saline and Alkaline > Hypersaline > Sediment ...
ATAAGTACCCGGCAAGTGTTGTGAGCACGATGACGAGCACAAACGCCGTCAGGAGCTTGGCACCAAAGGAGAAGTGTCGCAACGGATTTTTCACGCGCCACCCTCTCGATCCAACTTGTATCCAATGCCGAAGATCGTTCGAATCAACGTGGGATTGTGGGGATCTTGCTCGATCTTCTGGCGCAGTCGCTTGATGTGGGAGTCGACCGACCGCTCGAATCCACTGTAGGCTTCTCCCCGTACGGCTTCCAACAGCTCAAGCCGCGTGAACACGCGCCCAGGCTGGGACATCAGAAATGCGAGCAGATCGAACTCCATGGCCGTCAAATCAACGGGCTCGCCATGCACGGAGACCTGATGCTGCTCTTGATTCAGTCGAAGCATCCCGACTTCGAGGATCTGCTGAGCTCCTGCTCCAGCTCTCCTCAGCACAGCGCGTACTCTGGCCTCCAACTCACGGGCACTGAAGGGTTTGATAACATAGTCGTCTGCCCCTTGCTCCAAGCCGTGGATCCGATCGTCTTCCTCAACTTTCGCAGTAAGCATGATGATCGGGACATCTGACTTGGCTCGGATGTGCTGTGCAACTGAAATGCCGTCCAAGGAAGGCAGCATCCAATCCAGAATGATGAGATCGGGCTGATGCGCATCGAATTGCGCGATCGCCTCACGCCCATCGTAGGCTACGACGATCTCGAAGTGCGAAGCCTCAAGATAGCTTCGTACCGATTGAACAACCCACGGTTCGTCATCTACAACCAGAATCCGTTTCGTCATGGTTTCCTTGTCCAGTATAGGCAGCCGCCCGCCGGGACACCATGTCGTGGGATAATCCGGAGCTTTCGGTTCTCATCCCCATCTGGGGGAAGCGCCGCGCCCGAAGGCGCGGCGCACCACAACAAGGCGGTCTAACTGGAGGTCTGCTACTGCAACGCTTCGAGTTTCAGTTCCAGAATCTCTGAGAGCTGTTCGAGCATCTCAAAGAGCTGTCCTGAGCCCATCCCTTGTCGCATTCCGAGGGCGCTACCTTGGAGACTCTGGCTGCCTCTCATTGCCATCATGCCCATCGCCATCCGTCCTTCGCGACCTCGAAGGTCCTCGCCCAATTCGAGTTCACCGTCGCCGAATCGCCCACTGAATCGCTCGGAAGCCCGTTCCTCGAGCATCTCGAGCCGGTCCAATAGCGCTTCAGGGAGATCGCCTTCGAACCCCTCAAGGCGCTCCTTGATCGCGCCTAGCATGTCCTCATACGGTTCCTCTGTACCGCGCACCTGGCCACCGCGCTGTTCGCGAAGCTCAAGAAGCAGTTCACCCTGTCTGGAATCGCGGCCCATGCGCTGGGACATGCCTTGCATCCTCTCACCCATCATCCGTTCTGCAATCTGACCCTGCATTCGGCCACGCATGCCAGTCCCCTGACCGCGATTGCCTCCGGCTTGCCCGAGCATTCCGTCTTGACGTGCCCCGGACATTCCCTGTACGCCCAATCTGTTCTGCAGTGCTTCCTGAATCACCTCTCCCTGGTTGATGGAGAGCAGATCCTTGGCGCTATCCAACGCTTCTGCTGCCGCTCCTTGAAGTGCCGTCATTGCCTCTGCCTGGCTTTCGCGGAATGTGGTCAGTCGCTCATCCAGTTCCTCACTCGATCCGTTGAAGGCGACCATTTCTTCTTCGAACTGGGTTCTGGCAACATCGAGCGCGTCTTTCTCACTTAGGAGTCCGTCAATGAGATCCTTAAGCTCCACCATTTGGTCCTCAGACAGCTCAAGTCGGTTAACGGTCACAAGCATTCCTAGGTCAACGTCACCCTCCTCGGATCCAATACGGGATCCAAAGATCTGTGTGCTGGCTGGGATCGCGATCAGCAGCCCAGCCACCAGCATCAACGAGAGTATTCTTGCAGCTTTGGTCTTCATGTCATGTCCCCTTTCTGGTCCTCTTTCGACCGTACGATAGCCGGGCAACATGAACGCGCTTCGCCAAACCTGTGGCAGCAATGTGAAGCTGTCTGCAGGTCGCAGCGTCCGGTCCACGACGCGAGAACACAACCTCTCCACCGTTCCACACGTCGCATTCACGGCCCATTCACGAGGCATTCACTGCAGGAGGGTACAAATGATGACACGACATTCACGAATTGGGAGGATGCGATGAGACGAAACAAACTTGGAATCGCGGTACTGCTCCTCCTCGTCGTCGGGCTACTGATCGGCGGCGTGTTTGTATTTGAGCCTTTTGCTCTGCAAACGGAGGAACCAGAAGAGGAGATTGTGCTGCCCGCATGGGCAGATTACGAGTTGGTCGATGCTGTATCCGGCGAAGTCTTTCGTGTTGCAGACTTTGCAGGTCAACCCATCCTGATTGAGAGCTTTGCAGTGTGGTGTTCAATCTGTCTTCGACAGCAGCGCGAGATGAAGCGACTGAGCGAGCTGGATGGTGGCGCAGTCATTCACATCTCACTCGATACAGATCCAAACGAGGACCTGGACAAGGTCCGAGACCATGCGCTTCGACACGAGTTCACCTGGCTGTATGCCGTTTCTCCGATAGAGATGACCGACGCACTGATTGCTGACTTCGGCCTGACAGTCGTGAACGCGCCGCGCGCGCCTGTCGTCTTCATCAATAGCGAAGGCGAAGCCGAACTGCTGCCAAACGGAGTGAAGACGGCAGAAGAGCTGGCCGAGCTGATCGGTCTGGAATTGGATCAAGAGGGAGAGAGCTAGATGCAATGGTTGGCTGATCTCGCGGAAGCATTTGTGCTTGGAGTACTCACACCGCTCAGCGCGGTGTGTGTACTCCCGCTGTATCCGGGGTTTCTTGCGTATCTTGCCAATCAACTTCCTGAGGAGACCTCTCGCAGACGAAGCGCGTTGAGGATTGGGCTTTACGTCACAGCCGGTGTTGTGCTGTTCATGGCATTGATCGGTCTACTCTTCACAACCATCCTGCAGGTCTCCCTCACTGCTGTGATTGGCATCGTCTCTCCGATAGCATTCGGGCTGCTCGTCGTCTTGAGCATTCTGTTGCTCTTGGATATCGATGTAGGACGCTTCCTTCCGAAGGCCAAAACGCCTACAGCGAAGTCACCTTGGATCAGCGCGTTTCTGTACGGGTTCTTCTTTGGCGCGATTGTGATCCCATGCAATCCACTCTTCATCGCGGTGTTCTTCACGCGCTCGGTTTCGGTGCTTGGTTTCGGAGCGAACTTCGCGCGGTTTCTTGCCTTCGGATTGGGCATTGCAGCGCCCCTACTCGTGCTGGCCGTGCTTTCAGCCGCAGCTTCAGGAGCGCTCGTACGCTGGCTTGCCAAACACAAGTCCATTATCAACCGGCTTGCAGGCGCCATCATGCTCGGCATTTCGCTCTACTACTTGATCGCAGTCTTTGACGTCTTCGGAAGGCTGTTCGGCAGGGGGATCGCATGAGACGGGCACGACGCAATTGGATCCTTGCCGGCTTGCTAATCGTGGCCTCCGCTGTCACGATCGGCCTTACACTTGCACAAACCGTGCAGATCCCTACATCGCAACTCTCAGGCAGTCTTGCCAAAGGTCCCGGTTCATCTATCGAAGTCTCTGCCCAGGGAGTCCGCCACGTGGTGGATCCGGCCAAACTCGTCGACTGTGGTCCACCAGAAGATGGGATTCCATCGATCGATCAACCTGCTTTCGTTTCAGCACAAGTCGCAAATGGTTGGATTCAGGACGATGAACTTGTGCTGACGCTCTTGCACAAGGGCGAAGCTCGCGCCTATCCGCTTCAAGTGCTCGTATGGCACGAGATTGTGAACGATGTCATTGCCGGAGACCCAATCCTCGTCAGTTATTGCCCGTTGGCAGGCTCTGGCATGGCCTATCTTCGGACGCTGGACGGGGCACCGGTCGAGTTTGGCACCTCTGGCAAGCTGTATAACTCCAACCTCGTGATGTACGACCGAGTGACAGGCTCCTACTGGACCCAGATTGATGGTCTTGCCATTGTGGGAGACCGCTCCGGGGATCGGTTGGCTCGCATCTCGGTGAATACAGTCACATGGGGCGCATGGAAAGCCTCGCATCCTGATACCCTTGTGCTCGACAGGGAAACTGGTTTCGATCGGCCCTATGGCCACGAGCCGTACGGAGGGTACAACGAGGACAGTTACGTCTGGTTCCCTGTGGAGAACCGCGACGATCGATTACACCCAAAGACGGCGGTAATCGGGATTGAGGTCAATGGCACGTCCGCCGCCTATCCTGAGCACGATCTCGATACTCTGGGTGTGATTGAGGATCGCGTGGGAGGACTCCGCGTCAGACTCGAGAGAGACTCGGATGGCTGTGTACGGGTAACTTGCCCAACGACTGGAGAAGTTCTCTCAAGCCAGCAGAGCTTCTGGTTTGCCTGGATTGCCTTCCACCCGGATACCGAACTCTATCAAGCCGCAGCATCCTAACGAGTTCTTGACTCGAATCTCCAGCGTTCACGTTCTCTCATGTTGTAGCATGGATCTCCCACACAAGGAGGCCCCATGTCTGCACCGAACTCATCACGGAACGCTGTAGCGACTGCCCTGATCGCAGCTTTGCTCGTGCTCGCCCTCCCCGCGATGCTGCCCGCTGAGGAAACACCGTCCGATGCCCTACGACTCACCATTCTGTACGACAACTACGAAGGCTCCGACGGCCTGGTCTCGCATTGGGGTTTCAGTTGCCTTGTGGAAGGATTGTCCAGGACCATCCTGTTTGATACAGGCCAACTGGGAGGGATGCTCGAATACAACTGTGATCGGCTCGGATGCGAACTGCAGAATGTAGACATCATTGTACTTTCACACGAGCATCTCGATCATGCAGGAGGCATCGAGACCGTGCTCAAACATGCGCCCGCGGCGCAGCTCGTGCACCCCCCCGGTCTGTCTCAGGACCTGCTGGATGCCGTACATGAAGGTGGGGGCACAACCCTTGCAGCCCAGACCCCATGCACCCTCTGCACAGGCGCCCGTTCAACGGGTGTCCTCGGGCGTAGCCCATTCGAGCAAACGCTCATTCTTGAGTCTGCTATTGGATTGATCCTAGTCACTGGGTGCGCGCATCCAGGTCTGCTCTCGATTGTTGATCAAGTCTCCTCCAGCTACCCAGAAGATTCCATCGCGCTCATCGTCGGTGGATTTCACTTGGCCAATACATCCGCTCACGCCATTCGAACGCTTGCAGAGCAGCTACTCTCAAGGGGAGTACAACAAGTTGCGCCAACCCACTGCTCAGGCAACCAAGCGCGTACAATCTTCGAGGAGGTTTTCGGAGATGGTTTCGTCACCGCGGGTGTAGGGTGGACGAAGACATTCCCGAAGAGGCAATGACAGAATCGCTGATCGTTCGCGCCGCAACGCAAGCCGACCGTGCTCGGGTGCTTCAGATCTCGTCGCAGATCTGGGATGGGGAAGATTACGTTCCAGAGTTGCTTGACGATTGGTACGCAGACGCTGCTGGGGAGTTCGTCGTTGCCGCGCTTGACGGGGAGGTGATTGGCTTTGCACACCGAACATGGCTCTATGCTGGCCTGGCCTGGTTCGAGGGGATTCGAACGGACCCGGCATTTCAGGGACGAGGCGCCGGTCGAGCCATCACCGATCACCTGATTGCAACCGCAACCCGTGACGGAGCCCAACAGATCGTGCTCTCAACACACATCGACAACAAGGCTTCGATACACATCCTTGAGTCCTATGGATTCAAACGCCAAGCTTCGTTCTTCTTCTTAGAGCGCGCGAGTAATGCTCCGATAGTCGCCGCAAAGGTTGGGGCACCAGGTATTGAGGCGCTTTCCGCGGACGAGTTTCGAGGTTTTGTGGCGACATCGCCTGCGCTGGATCTTGGCGCGCGGTGGTTTTCACGTGGTTGGAAGTTCTTCCCTTTCGATCTCGATCCACAAGAAGCTGTGGCAAGGCTTGAGTACCGCATTGGCCTACGCAACAACGATGAGCTCGCGGCTGTGCTCGCAATCCGTCAACCGCAGGGAGGCCCCTGGATCACGATCAACTTTCTCGATGGGGACCCGGACTTGCTCTCGAAACTCATCTCCCACGCCCTGGCAGATTATCGCGGAAGCAGTCTCGGCGTTATGGTGCCTGTTAGGGATGAAGTCAGTGCAGCAGCACTGGAGCCTCTGAAGGCCGCGGGATTCACCTCGTGGACCGGATTCGTGCCAGATGTATTCGTGTACACACTCGACCTGTCACGCAAGAGCAGTGGTTGAGTTGACGGCGATGCGGATTCATGGGATGCTCATTCCATGAGCGGACTTACCTCGCAGGAAGAGGCGCGCTATGCCCGACATCTGGTGCTTCCAAGCATCGGGAGGGCAGGCCAGTTGAAGCTCAAGGCATCCCGCGTCCTGCTTGTCGGGGCAGGCGGACTTGGGAGTGCCATTGCCCTCTACCTCGCCGGTGTTGGGGTGGGGACACTTGGGATCGCAGACGATGATGCCGTCTCCTTATCGAACCTCCAGCGCCAAGTGCTTCACGGAACCGCCTGGCTAAATCGCCCAAAGACAGACTCTGCTCGTGCACGGCTTGAGGATCTCAATCCAGACATGAAGATCCGCACCTTCGAGGAACGATTCACGCTCGCACGCGGCCGCGACATCGCCGCGGACTTCGACATGATTGTCGATGGTACCGACAACTTCGCTTCCCGCTATGACATCAACGCGGTCTGCCTCGAAATCGGGATTCCGTATGTCTACGGTGCAATCTTCCGCCTTCAAGGCCAGGTGAGTGTGCTATGCACCCCGGAAGGCCCCTGCTACCGGTGCCTGTTCCCTGAACCTCCTCCAACCGAGAGCGTACTCACAGGGGAACAAGCTGGGATCCTCGGGGCAATCCCAGGAACCATAGGGACGATTCAGGCAACCGAGGTCGTGAAGCAGATCGTTGGATTCGGCGAACCGTTGGTCAGTCGCCTGCTGGTGTACGAGGCAGGAGCCATGCGGTTCGATGACATTGCTGTAGCCAAGCATCCGGAGTGTCCTGCCTGCAGTGGATAGCTGCTCGCATACGCGATTACAGAAAGGATCGATCTCATGAAGCTTCTCATCATCGGCGGTACGCGTTTTCTCGGACGAGCGATTGCGGCACACGCCTTGGATCGTGGACACGAACTCACACTCTTTCATCGAGGACAATCCAATCCCGAGCTGTTCCCTGAGGCAACACACATTCTTGGGGACCGCGATGGAGATCTGGGATTGCTGGATGGGATGAGCTTCGATGCGTGCATCGACACCTGCGGCTACTTCCCGCGCATCGTGCGGGCATCCGCTGAAGCGCTGGCGGACAAAGTACAGCAGTATGCGTTTGTCTCCTCGGTGTCTGTGTATGCGGACCCAAACCCGGATCGAACGGATGAAACCGCAGCACTGGCAACCCTAGACGATCCGACGATCGAGGAGATCACAGGCGAGTCCTATGGACCCCTGAAGGCGCTCTGCGAAGCTGAGGTATCCAAGGTGTTCGGCGAACGAGCGATACTGGTCCGTCCCGGGCTGATTGTGGGGCCGCACGATACCACCGATCGTTTCACCTACTGGCCATGGCGGATGGCTCAGGGTGGCGCTGTGCTGGCACCAGGAAGGCAAGACCGCGGGATCCAACTGATCGATGTCCGCGATCTCGGTGCCTGGATCGTAACACTGGTTGAATCCGGCGCATCCGGCGCGTTCAACGCAACCTCACAGCCAGGCGACCTCACCATGACGCAGATGCTAGACACCTGCGTCCGAGTTGCTGGGACCAACGCGAAGGCTCAGTGGATCCCAGACGAGTTCCTGCTGCAGCATGAAGCCGGTCCCTGGATGGAGCTGCCACTCTGGATCCCGGAATCTGCTCCCATTGCCAAAGGGTTCTTCTCGTTCGTTTCGGATCGAGCCATCGAACAGGGACTTACGCTCCGCCCGTTGGAAGAAACAATCCAGGCGACCCTAGATTGGGTTCAAACACGAACCGTCGACTATGAGTGGAAGGCCGGCATGGCACGCGATCGTGAGGATGAGATCCTCAAGGCCTGGTCCGAAGCAGCCGACACACTAAACTCGTAGCGCTACTCCAGCGCCTCGATTCTCAGATTGTCGAACGTGATCTGTAGTTCGCCACCTTCCTCGACGAACTTGATCGCACTCAGGCCCACGTATCCAGTGTCGAATGTTGAGTCTGCGATGGTATGGAGAAGTTCTCCGTTCACGTAGAACGTGAAGAGGTTTCCATTCGCAACGATTGTCACTTGGTTTGCCGCATTGCCTTTGTTCACAAGCGTTGACGGGGTCCAGTTGAAGATGGTTGTTGGGGCGCCATCAACAGCCTTGATGAAGTTCACGTACCCATCGCCTGAGATCAGAAAGCGGTAGAAGTCCTTCGCGTCCTGGGAGACGCGAAACATCACACCATAACCGTTGTTGTCGGGGCCGATCACCTGTTCCAGATCTATGGTGAGTCGGAAGTCTGCAAATGGCCCCACACTCGTGCGGTAGGTTTGATAGGCTACATGGCTATCTATCGGATAGTGCTTCTTCACTAGGACATGGTACTTGTTGTCCTCGACCCACCATTTCCGGCTGCCATTCTCCCCCTGATACCAAGGTGTATCTTCCCAAGTGCTTTCCTCGTAGAGAATCTCCGGGCCAAACGGTCCGAAGAAGATGCACCCAGCCAGACAGAGAACTGCTCCAAGCAGTCCGACAATCGCCGTTCGTCTCATTGCCACTCCTTCCTCAGCACCATCATACAACAGCCCCTGCGTCAACTAGGCCAGATCCTGTAACCGATCCCCGAGGATCCAATGCATGAGCGCCAACATGCAGACTGCAGCAGCAGTGAACAGAATGTGCTGGATAGCCAGGCCTCCGATAGCGAATGCCAAGGCATTGCCAGCTGCTGGAGGATGCTCTGTGTTGGTGAGCACCATGATGAAGATCGCCAGACCGACGGCAGTGGCCGCAACGAGTGCCATGGAGAGATCGGACCCACTCAGCCAGCCAAATCGCAAGGGAAGCGAGCAGATCAGTCCGATTCCCATACAGACTGTATGTCCTCCCAGCATTCTGCGCGGCTGTGCGGTGTCGTGCTTGGGCATCGCAAACACAATGAAGGCGCTTGCACCAAGCGCGGCGACGATCACGCCGTTTGCGAGCCAACTTGCGGTAAAGGTGATCAGTCCAACTGCGAAGAACGCGAGCAAACTCTGCGCGATGAACCGGAGCGGATTGCGTTTGAACTTCTCATCGATCCATTGCATAGCAGAGCCTAGTCTCCGATTGGACAGTTACCCAAATGCTCTAGCGATTGCCCAGGAATTCCAGCCCACGCTCCAGACAGGCACGTGGTGCAACGCCAGGCTGGTGTGTTTCTAGTACTGCTGTCCCTGAGAATTCCAATCGCTGCAATCGTTCTAGCACCCGGGGCCAGCGTACTGTGCCCTCACCGGGGATCAGATGATCATCCCGTTCGCCCTCGTTGTCGTGAAGATGGAGGTGACAGAGCTGGGAAACGTAGCGATCAAGATAGTTGCATACCGGTTCGAGCCCAGCATCGTGGGACAGAGCCGCGTGCCCAACATCAATGCAAATGCCGATATTGGTCTTGTCCGGATCGTCTCCAAGCTCTTCCAGAATTCGATCAAGGCACCAGATGGAGTCAAAGATGTTCTCTACCGTGAGTCGCACACCAAACTTGGCAGCGTACTCTGCGATGCGAACGATTTCTGGCCAATCCGGACGATCGTCATCATGCTCCAGTCCAAGACAGACAGGATGCAAGACCAACGTCTCCGCCTGAAGGCGATGCGCAAAGTCAATCTCCGAACGAAGTCCTTTCGGATTCCACTTCCAGTGTTTGCCCTGCACATGTACGCTTACGAAGGCTGCCGCTTCACAGGCATCTGCAAGCTCAAGTAACGGCGCACCTTCAACCGTTGGCTCATCCAGCGCCCTGGAGCCCCACACCTCAACGCCAAGGGACTCATCAAGCTGCAAGACCGTATCCACTGCTCCAGCCATCGAAGGCCAGCGGTCAGGATCTTGCTGGTGAAAGAATCCCCAAATGCTTGCTCCAAGGCGCATGTTCTCAACCCCTTACGTTACAGACGCTCGACCGTTTCTTTGAACGAGATGCCCATGGTTGCGAGTTCCGCGAGCACAGGCTCGTAGATCTCTGGAACCATCGGAGCATAGACTCCGGTCAACTGAATCTCGCCCTGCAGAATCATCCGCGCCGCAACAGCTGCTGGAAGACCTACCAATCGAGACATCGAAGAATCCCCATTCGGAATACCATAATCCACCATTGTGGAGTAGGTCTTCTCGGTGCGATCCGGATACTCCGCCACGAACTCATGCTGCATGACCAGCATGTCGCGTTCGCCGGTCGCGTACTCCATCTTCGAGAGCATACGTGACGCGACCACATCGAGATAAGTATTGTCCGCGGCAGGGATCGCGTCATCCCCAAGCAATCCAAGCCACTCGAGATCGGCAATCGGCTTTGCATCCGTGGCAATGCCCAGGAAATCAGCAAGTTCCTGCTTGAGATCCGCGCCATCCGATCCGATCAGCTGGGCAATCAGCTGTCCATACGTAAGCCCTGCAATGTCGGCGCGTTCAGTTTCATCCAGAAGTCCAAGCTTCACAATCGCTTTCAGCGTCTTGCACCAGCCAGGATAGCGCAGCGTTCCGCGGAACATAGAGGTCACGGTAGGAATGCCGTAGTCCTCGATGTACGGCATGGAATCGCGGTTGGGGTAGACCTCGAGCGTGTCGAAGCCCTGAATCTCGCAGGGCCAATGGTGATCGAACAGCTCCGGTCCAGGTACGTCTACGACGTCCCCATCCTTTAGGAACTTGGCTGGATTCTTTCCTGCCATCACCACGCCGCGCGGCGCCCAGGAGAACTTGTATCCAAACGGGTTATCGTTGGCCTCTGGAGCTGGTAATCCCCCAGTATTGGATGTGAACGACACCAGATTTCCGCCTGCGGCCGCAATCTTGTGGATAACTTCCATCGCGGACATGTGATCGATCCCGGGATCCACACCAATCTCGTTGAGCAGGATGACTCCGGCAGCTTTGGCCTCTGCATCCAGTGCGCGCATCTCAGGCTTGATGTACGAAGTTGTGACCATCTGCTTCTTGTGTTTCACGCAGAACTTGGCCACGGTGGGATGATACGCATAGGGCAACAGGCTGATCGACAGATCGTGATTCGCAATCAGAGATTCCAGCGCATCGGCATCCTTGACGTTCAGGCTGAGTGCTGTGCCGTTTCCGGCATCGCCAACCAGGGCCTGCGCCTTCTCAACCGTACGACTCGCCACCGTGACATGGAACTCGTCGACGTTCAGCAGATAGCGGACAAGCGGACCAGCTACGAGTCCGGCTCCGAGTACTAGCACCTTCTTCAATGGCTCTCCTTTGTTCCGCAGGCGACTACTCGTTCTCTGCGGCCTCTGTCAAGTACTTCTGGATGTATTGGTAGGACGGCATCAGCTCGCCTCGATGGCAGATGATGGCTCGCTTAAGTGGTGCCGGGAGATCGAGGGCGTCGAAATCCACTTTGTAGTCAGCAGATGCGATCGCTGGGACGTATTCCTTGAGGATGTTGCTGAAGTAGGCGGAGGATTCGCGCGGCAGCTCGGTTGGCAAGATCTCCACCGTCATCATGACCGGCCCGTGCCCCTCAACCCCGGACTGAATCTCTCCTGTTGAGGGATCGTAGACAAAAACCGGATCGTTGGGCTCAGTCGCTTTGACCGTGATCTCAATGCCACCCTCCACATCGCAAGAGATATCTCCGATCACCCGCAGCTTGGGCTGCCCGTTCGCGAACAGCGCTTGAATCGCTTCCTTGGTGACAAGGCGAGGGTACTTCGGCTCCCAGTAAATGCAGTTCACAAGAACCGTCAGTTGATCCAGATAGCGTTCGAAGGCTCCGCGATAGCGTTCCGGAAAGTCGTAGTACTCTTGCAGATCGAACATCTTGCCTTCCACCAACGGAAGCACGGTATCCTCTTCTCGGAAGACGATCTTGAACACTGTCTTTGCCGCGTCACCTGGCAGCTCATTGGCTAAGAGGTCGGCTGCCGAGATTTCGGTCACCGGCAGGAGATCGAGAATCTCTTGTGCTCCCTTGGACACGTTGCCATAGCCAGCAATCCCAACGACCAACGGACAGAGGGACCCCGGCAAACCTTCGGCTGTGATCCGTTCCCCCACCGCACGAATTGCGGTCTTGGCGTCTGCGAGGTCATCGTAGTCAGAGGCTTGCCTCAGCGTGGCAAATGGATTCTCAATCCCTTCCGAGGTCAATCTGGAACCTAGACTCCAGAGACTGTCGATCATGCCCGCCAATCCAGCGTAGTTGCCAAACGCAATCAGGCGGCGGTTGTCTTCGTTCACGATTCTCTCGTAGTCAATGATCGTGATCCCTAGGTCAAGCGCTCGCTGGAGCATGGGCATGTTGTAGGTCTGCCCCTTTATCACGTGCGAGAAGTACACGTACGTCTTCTCGGCCTCCAACACATCGACCGGTATCTCCTTCAGCGCGATGATGACCGGGCAGTTCTCAAGCGTCTCAACCACCGGCAGTCCGCATTCCGAATACTCGGAATCCGCATACGCGCGCATCTTTGAGGTCTGGACATAGAACGAATGATCCGTGCTCGCTTGGAGCGCTTGGATGTGCTCTGGGATCAGCGGAGTGCGCCGCTCCCAGTCGTACATGTCTTCCCGACGCAGTCCAACACAACGGCCCTTCCCCACGGCAAACCACTCCTCGCACGGTGAAGTGCCGAAGTATACCGAACTGCCTAGTGGAGGTTCAAACGCTGTTTACAACAGGAATTCAGGCCCTACCGACAGCCCCATCGTTCGTGCGCAGCCTTGCCTTCCTTGGTGAAGAAGAGCCATTCCTGGATCCCCTCCATATCCTGATGGAACGTCTGGCCACAGTCCTCAAGATAGGACCTCGCCGCGCCAACCAGCGCACGCGCATGCTCTGAGACCGGATTCTCGAGCCATGTGTTGATGGCTTCGATCAGGCTGGGAGATACGTCGAGTGCTCTAAGCTCCTGCTCGCTCCAGTGCGCGGTTGAAGGCCACGAACTCTTTGCCAGGAAGAGGAGCTTGGTCAGGCACGACAATGCGTCTCCGCGCAGGAGGGCTTGGTTGATCGGGGTCTCGCCTCGATCTCCAGTCTTGCGAGATCGTCCCAGGCGATACAGGAATTCCAGGAAGTGTACTGTCATTCGCTCGATGCGAATCTCCTCAGGCAACGCCGCCAACTCCTCGATCACCGGCCCGATCCGTTGGTCGGGATCATGTAGCACAATGGCATGCTGATAGGGATAGTGGAAAAGGTCGTGCGCGGAGTCCTTGAGCGCAACAAAGTCGCTCCACGGAATGAGATAGAACTCGTAGTCCACAACTCTGGATTCCTCGTCCTTGAAGGCAAAGACCTGCCGCTCATTCATCGGCGTGTTCGCGTAAGCGTCATCCTCAACGATGACTTCAATGTCAAGATCCGAGAGTTCATCGGCGTGGGGTCGAGTCGCAGAACCTACCAGGTAGATTCCGATGACGCCAGACTTTTCTAGATAGGGCTTGATGAGTTGGTGCGCGCGTTCCATGAAGCCTCCTTCAAGCAGTAAGTATCCAGAGACTCGTGCTGCGTTCAAACGCATTCGCCCTGCCGAACCCGATGTTCGAACAGGGCGAGCTGGTGGGTGGTACAGGACTTGAACCTGTGACCTCTTGCACGTCAAGCAAGCGCTCTCCCAGCTGAGCTAACCACCCCTTCTAGCGTCCAAGAGGCGGCGACCGGATTCGAACCGGTGATCAGGGATTTGCAGTCCCTTGCCTTACCGCTTGGCTACGCCGCCAAAGGCACCGCCGATTATAGGCGGGCATTGGGAATGGATCAATGCATTCGGCGGGAGCCGCTTGAAGGATCCTTCCCTTGTCTTCTAATTCTCGGTCTCTGCCTCGTGGCCGCCTCGCTTGCCACGCTCGATGACTTCGTCGATCGTTCCAGCCATGTAGAAGGCTTGCTCTGGAATGTCGTCGAGCTTGCCGTCCACGAGCATGCCAAATCCCTTGACCGTGTCCTCAAGCTTTACATAGGCACCTGGTCGTCCGGTGAAGTGCTCGGCAACAGACATCGGCTGCGACATGAACTTCTCAACTTTGCGTGCACGCTTCACCGCAACTTGGTCCTCTTCAGACAGCTCATCCATTCCCATGATTGCAATGATGTCCTTGAGGTCTTCATAACGCTGTAGGACTTCTAGTGTCCGTTGGGCCACGCGGTAGTGCTCCCGCGTAATGATGTTGGGGTCCAGCATCGTGGAGTTCGACTGCAACGGATCCACGGCTGGATAGATCCCCTTTTCCACGATTTCACGTGACAGGGTGATGGCTGCATCGAGGTGGCTGAACACGGTGGCTGGTGCTGGATCTGTCAAGTCATCAGCTGGAACGTAGACGGCCTGCACAGACGTAATCGACCCCGATTTGGTTGAGGTAATGCGCTCCTGCAGTTCACCCATCTCAGTTGCGAGCGTGGGCTGGTACCCAACCTCTGAAGGCATGCGGCCGAGCAATGCAGACACTTCACTACCTGCCTGGGCAAATCGGAAGATGTTGTCGATGAACAGGAGCACGTCCGTCTGCTCCTCATCCCGGAAATACTCGGCAACCGTAACCCCGGTGAGTGCCACGCGGAAACGTGCGCCAGGGGGTTCATTCATCTGCCCGTACACGAGCGCCGTGTTCTTGAGCACATCGGCTTCCTTCATGTCCAGATAGAGGTCGTTGCCCTCGCGTGTGCGTTCGCCAACGCCAGCAAAGACTGAGAATCCATCATGCTCATAGGCGATCGAGCGAATCATCTCCATGATCAGGACCGTCTTGCCAACCCCGGCACCGCCAAACAGACCGATCTTCCCGCCCTTTGGAAACGGTGCCACCAGATCGATGGACTTAATGCCGGTCTCAAAGATTTCGGTTTCCGTTTCTTGATCGAGGAGGCTCGGTGCCTTGCGATGAATCGAGTAGCGCTTTGCTGTCGCTGGAGGATCCATTTCATCAATTGGATCACCCACGATATTGATGAGTCGTCCAAGCGTCTCTGGCCCCACAGGAACGGTGATCGGTTCCCCCATGTTGATCACTTCATTTCCGCGGGCCAATCCGTCGGTCGAGTCCATGGCAATGGCGCGCACGATGTCGTCTCCCAGGTGTTGGGCGACTTCGAGCACCAGGTCCTTCTCGCCTTCGCGCTTGATGCGCAGGGCATCATTGACCCGAGGCAGACTCCCTTTCTCGAAGCGTGCATCAATCACGGGGCCTTTGATCTCTGTGATTCTGCCAATCGTTTGTTGTGCGTCCATCGCGTGACTCCTCGTACTACTCGTTCGTACGCAGTGCCTCGGCACCGCCGATGATATCTGCAATCTCTCGGGTAATCGCTTGCTGTCGCGCCTTGTTGTAGGCACGCGTGAGGTTGGTAATCAGGTCATCCGCATTGTCTGTGGCTGCTTTCATCGCTTGGCGGCGAATGGCGATTTCGCTGGTTTTCGTTTCCAACAACGCAGCATACAGCTGAGCACGCAACGTCATGCGTACCGCGATATCCAGCATGGTCTCAGCTTCGGGATCCACCAAGTCGTCATTGGTCCCAGGTTCAAGCTCCAGGGGGAGGAACTGCTGCACAACCACGCGTTGCGACAGGTCGGAGAGGAAGGTCATATACACCAGGTCAATTCTCGCGACCTCATTCGCCTCATAGCGCGCCATCAGCTCATCTGCAATGCGCCCAGCAATGCCCATGGTCGGTTGATCGTAGACATGGGCATAGGTTGCCAGCGTATTGACATCGCGCCGCGCGAAGTAGAGTCGTGCCTTCTCGCCGCCCAGAATGATCCGACTGTCCCGTCCATGCTCGGAGATCAACTGCTCCGCTTTGCGGTTCAAGTCTCCCTTGTATCGTCCACAGAGCCCGCGATCGGAGTTGAGTACGAACACGCCGACGTCCTGCGTGTCGTTTGAAGTGGTCAGTGGATGCAGATCCGCATCGCTTGAGAGCCTGCCGAGGAGTCGGTTGGTAAAGGCGTTGAGGTCATCCATATAGGGTCGGATTTCGCCCAACTGACGCTTCATGCGCGTCAGTTTCGTCATGGCAATCGCGTTCATTGCCTTGGTGATCTGGGCAATGTCCGTGATATTCCCAATCCTACTCTTAATGGCTCTTACATTTTGCGCCACAGCCAACTCCTATCGCTAGTCAACCACCGAATCGATTCCGTTCCCTCGATTCGGTGCCGCGGGCATCAGCCCGCGCATTCGCGCCACATCCAACTCCTATAGCTCTCCAACTGCTGAATCGCCCTTCCTTCGTCTCAGCGATTCAGTCCCGCGGCCTGCCGGCCGCGCAGCCGCACACTAGCCAGCAAACCGCTCTTTGAACTCCGCAACCGCTCGATCCAATTGCTCCCTCAGCTCATCCGTGAGCTTCCGCTCCGTGCGTAGCGCCTCAAGGATCTCCTCGTGCACCTCGTGGACATAGCGCAGCCAGCCTTCTTCGAATCTGCGGATGGCACCCACTTCGATGTCTGCGAGATGGTTTTCCACCGCAACGTAGAGTGCAACGACCTGCTCTTCGACGGCCATGGGCGCGTATTGATCCTGCTTTAGGATCTCCATCAGCCGGTCTCCGCGTGCTAGCTGGGCTTTGGATTCTTCATCCAGATCAGACGAGAACTCGGCAAAGGCCTCCAGCTCACGGTACTGGGACAACTCCAACCGCAGCTCACCGGCAATCTGAGACATGGCCTTGATCTGGGCGTCTCCCCCAACGCGGGAAACGGAGAATCCTACATTGATGGCCGGACGGAACCCTTGGTTGAATAGGTCGGTCTCCAGGTAAATCTGGCCATCTGTAATGGAGATTACGTTCGTGGGGATGTACGCCGTGATGTCGCCGGCCTTGGTTTCAATCAGCGGGAATGCGGTCAGGGATCCTCCACCATTCTCTTCTGACATCCGCACCGCGCGTTCGAGCAGTCTGGAGTGGGTGTAGAAGATGTCTCCTGGATAGGCTTCGCGACCCGGAGGACGTCGCAGCAAGAGCGACAGCTCGCGATAGGCTACGGCATGCTTTGAGAGATCGTCGTACACGATGAAGGCGTCTCGGCCGCTGTAGGTAAAGTGCTCAGCCATTGCGCACCCGGCATACGGTGCCAGGTACTGCATCGGCGTGGGGGAGTTGGCATCTGCAACCACGACGATCGTGTAGTCCATGGCTCCGTGCTTGGTCAACGTGTCGATGGTTCGCGCGATCGTCGATGTCTTTTGTCCGATCGCGACGTAAACGCAGATCACGTCCTCACCCTTCTGGTTGATGATCGTGTCGAGCGCAATCGCAGTCTTGCCGGTACGACGGTCTCCAATGATCAGTTCGCGCTGGCCTCGACCGATCGGAGTGAGCGCGTCGACGGACTTCAGTCCGGTCTGAAGGGGGGTATCCACAGGCTGGCGGTCGACAACGCCTGGCGCAATGATCTCAGCCTTTCGCATCTCCGAGGCGTCCACGTCACCTTTGCCATCCATGGGGCGCCCGAGAGGATCAACCACGCGGCCAAGGAGTGTATCACCGACCGGCGTTTCAAGTACGCGAGACGTTCTGCGCACTTCATCGCCTTCCTGGATCAACTCGGAATCTCCGAACAGAGCAACACCAACCGATTCCTCTTCCAGATTCAGCACCAGCCCGTAGATGTCATTAGGGAAGGCAACGATTTCGGATGCCATGGCACGTTCCAGGCCGTAGACGCGGGCAATGCCGTCTCCAACTTCGACGACAACGCCAACTTCCTGCATCTCGAGATCGTAGTCCAATCCCTTAATCTGCTCCTTGAGGATGGCCGTGATTTCGTCTTTGCGCGTGCCAGTCACCTTATCCCCCTAGCTTTCCATTTGCGCTCGTAATGCCGCGAGCCGCGACTTCATCGTTCCGTCAAGCACCTGTCCCTCAGCTTCGATTCTTGCACCGCCCAACAACGTTTCGTCCACGGCTTCCTCCAGCTCAACCGGGCGGTTCAACACAGACTCCAGTTTGGACACAAAGCGTGTCCGTTCCTCCGGCGTCATCGCCTGAGCTGTGACCAACCGAACGCTGGCGATGCCCTCTGCGCGCGTGCGTACGTCGGAGAACTCGCTGCGGATCAAGTCCAAATACGATTCCCTACGATTCCGAATCACGAGCGTCAGGAAGTTGGCCAATGTCTGAGACGTGTCCGGGAACGCCTGCAACAGCAGATCGCGCTTCGCTCCACGCGGCACCAACGGATGCGCAAGGAACTTCGAGATCTCCGGATGAGACGTCGCAGACTCAACGACTTCCGCAAGCTCGGATTCGGTTGCAGCTACCGTGTCGGCTTCCTGCGCGACCTGGAAGAGCGCTTCCGCGTATCGCCTGGCGACTTCTCGGGATCTCACGTTGTGATCCTCAGGGCTTCGTCATCCAGTTCCTCAAGCAGTTGATCCAGCAAACGCTGGTGATCCTCGATACGGACTTCACGATCCAAGACCCGTTCCGCCCCCAACACAGCGATCTCTGCATACGCAGTACGCAGATCGGCGATCATCTGATCACGTTCCTGCACCAACCGCTGCTTGCCATCTTCGAGGATCTTGGATGCATCCTGCTTGGCTGCGGACCGTGCCTGAGCAATCACTTCCTCCGCCTGTTTCCGTGCATCCTCAAGCAGTCCGTCTGCGCGTTCGCGAGCTTCTTGAAGCGCTGTCTTCTGCTCCGAAACCAGTTGTGCCGCATCCTGCTCGCTCTGCTTGGCTGCTTGCATCTGGGCCGCAATCTGATCGCGCCGCTTGTCGAGGAATTCGAGCGCAGGCTTGAACAGGAGCCGCTTCAGGATGTACAGGAGAAGCCCGAAGTTGACCCATGTGAGCACCACGGTCCAGTTGATGCTCCTGACGATCTTCCCCCATTCGACACTCATGAAGACTCCCTAGGCAACGAACAACAGGACGATGGCGATCAGCAAAGAATAGATGCCCGTGGATTCGGTGATGGCCTGTCCAAGGACCATCGTGCGCATCAATGCGCCCTGCATCTCAGGCTGTCGTGCCATGCCATCCAGGGCATGCGCGGCTGCCATTCCTTCACCGATTGCGGGTCCAATGGCGCCAATGCCCATGCAAAGACCAGCTGCGATGTACTTCGCAGCAGTTGCAATGTCGGCACCCGAGATTCCGCTAGCTACACTTTGTGCTTCCTGCAGCATGTTTCCTCCTTCATTCCTCGACAGCCACGTTGATATAGGCGACTGCGAGAATCGCAAACACGAACGCTTGAATTGCCCCAAAGAACAACCCGAATACGATATTCAGAACAGGTGGAACAACGATCGGCGCGAACTTCGCCATCACGATCGTGACCAGAATGGTTCCAGCAAGTACGTTTCCAAACAGACGGAACGCGTGGGACATTGGACGCGAGAGCTCACCGATAATGTTGAGCGGCAACAGGAATGGGACGGGCTCTAAGAACCCCTTGAGATACTTCTTCACGCCCTTTGCGCGTGCTGCCAGCACCTGCGAAACGACAAACACCATGAGTGCCAGACTCATGGTGACATTCAGGTTCTGTGTCGGTGAACTCATGTGGGGAACTATCCCTATCCAATTGGCGAGCAAAACAAACAGAAACAGCGTCGAAATGAACGGGAACATCGAAATCGCGAGACGTTCAGAAGAGAAGCTGGATGTCAGCTGGCCTTGCAGGAGTTCAATTAGGACTACGAGCGCTGCCTGCACCCGATTCGGGCGCTCCTCCACCGGCTGCTTCAGTGCACGGCGAAGGAATAGCGCCAGCACAATCAGGGCCGCCATCACGATCCAGGTCATGATCAATGCGTCGCGATCAAACTGGATCTGCGCACCCCAAAGGCGCAGCGTCACGATCTGTTTCTCTCCGAGATGAATGAGCGTCGTCGATAGCTGCTCGAAAATGCTCTTGATCATCGTTCCTCCCGCATTCGCCCCCATCTTGGGATGTGCAAGTTTACTTGGGCTGCGAAGAATCCTCCACACGCCCCAAGGACCACATCACGGCCCAGGTAGATTGCGATCAAGCTCAGCGCACCCGCGAGAAAGAGCAGCCGACTCGAGCTTGAGATTGCGGCCCAGGGCTTGGGGTTGGGATGTCCCTCCGGGTTTCGTCGAAGCAGCGCCCGCCCAATCTCGAGCATTAGCAAGAGATTGCCAGCGAATAAGGCAAACCCGAGCCCTACACCCAACGCGTACGAATACTGCCCAAGCGCCAACAGGACGATCTCGAGAAGAACAAGAAGAACGAGCGCAGATCTCCACCGAAAGGGGTCATGTGCGCTCGTTCCTGATGCCATGGTCACAGGTTGCAGTCGACGAGAGGAAGCGTTAGATCGTCTGGATCTGCTTTCCCTTCTCCTCTACGAGTTCATCCACCTTCTTCGTGTATTCGTGGATCGCATCGTCGTTCTTCTCGCGATGCTTCCGGTGGTCGTCCTCGGAGATGTCGCCGTCCTTCTTCAGGTGATCCAGCTTGTCGTTCGCGTCTCGTCGAACGTTTCGCAGGGCGACTTTCGTCTCCTCCCCGCGCGCCTTGATGACCTTGGTCAGTTCCTTGCGACGCTCTTCGGACAGCTTCGGCACCTTGACTCGAATGACGTGTCCATCGTTCTCAGGGTTCAACCCAAGATCGGCAGCAAGAATCGCCTTCTCGACTTCTGCCATCTGAGTCTTGTCATATGGTTGGACGACCAGGAGATTCGGGTCTGGGGCGGCGATCGTCGCCATCTGTTTGAGTGGCGTCATCGCACCATAGTAGTTGACCTGAACGTCCTCGATCATCGCAGGATTCGCGCGTCCGGTCTGGATCTTTGCGAGATTGGATTTCAGCACATCTAGACTGCTATCCATGTGGCTGATCATTTCGCGTCGAACGTTTTCTGGCATGCTAACACCTCGCGCGCATTTTAGTCCCAATCAGGATTTGTAGCAATATGGGCTCCTGCCCTTGACATAGCGGTCAGGAAAAACGTACGTTGTGTTTAGTGGCGCCTGCGCGCCGCTTTTCTATTTGGCCTTCGCCTTGCGCGAGAGCAGCCCTGGAATCACCACAAACGAACTCAAAGCACTGACAACCATCGTCATGGCAATCAGGAGACCGAAGTTTTGCAGTCCGTGGAACTCGGACACTAGCATGACGCCAAACCCAAGCGCCAAGGCAAGGGCATTGAAGACGATGCCTGTTCCTGTAGTCCTCGCAGCCGTCTCCAAGGAGAGCTCCCGGGCAACGCCGTTGGCCCGCTCCTCACGATACCGCTCGATGAAGTGGATACCGTAGTCAATGCCAATCCCGATCGTGATCGATGAGATCATGAGTGTCGCGATGTCCAATCTCTTCCCGGCGTAGGCCATCACACCGAAGTTGAAGAGCACCGTGAACAAGAGCGGCACCAAGCTGACCACTCCCGCAGAGATGGACTGCATCAGCAGGATCACGATGATCCCAGCTGCCAGGATCGATGTTCCGAGACTGGTTAACTGGCTCTTCGCCATGGATGAGAACATGTTGGCCTGGATCTGGGTCGGCCCTGCCATACGCGCGGTCGGCAAATCCCCGAAGTGTTCATCCAGATATGCGCCGACTTCGCGAACGAGCTGTCGCTGCTCCTCTGCAGTCTGCAGGCTGTGAAACCCCATCACCTCTCCTGCCGAGTAGTTGCCGAGCGAGAGTACGCCAAACGACCCGCCTTGAAATGAGAACAGCAACAGCAACTGTGCGACCGTGCTGCGCTCTTCAGGAATGACGTAGTAGGCAGGATCGTCAGCATGAAATCGTTGATTCATCTCGCGTACCACATCGGCAATCGACAGCACCTTGCGCACGCCCTGGGCCTCAAGGAAGTACTCGAGCGCAACGATCTTGGACAGCATCTCCGGATCCTTGAGTCCATCAGCCCGGCCGGTATCGATCTCGATCATGACCTGGTTCGAACCCGCGAATAGCGTGTCCAGATGATCCATCGACTGGACCGTGGGATGATCTTCGCCAAGGAACGCGCGTTGAGTGGTCTCAATCCTGAGCAACGG
>Ga0180429_10001198_pt1 | contig 22178 bp, 16 predicted proteins | sample SS_ome_FD_132428 | JGI IMG/M metagenome (GOLD analysis project Ga0180429, IMG submission 132428) | Hypersaline lake sediment archaeal communities from the Salton Sea, California, USA - SS_1_S_1 metaG | ecosystem: Environmental > Aquatic > Non-marine Saline and Alkaline > Hypersaline > Sediment ...
ATGATTTGCGTGCATAGCGGCACGCAACGCCCCTCTCCGCCAGAAATGAAAAAACCCGCCTTGCGCGGGTTTTTTTGTTTCTCACGGAAAGGCGGGGTTGAGAGCGCATCGCAGCAAAGCTGCGTTGGTTCGACAAATCGGCAGGATTGCCGATTTGGACGTGCGAGTGCTGCGAGCACGCCCATCGGGCGAGCACCAGGGAAGGTGCGAGTCAATCCCACCCGAGTCGCGTTATGGCTTTGCGTCGCTGCGCGACGGCATGATTTGCGTGCATAGCGGCACGCAACGCCCCTCTCCGCCAGAAATGAAAAAACCCGCCTTGCGCGGGTTTTTTTGTTTCTCACGGAAAGGCGGGGTTGAGAGCGCATCGCAGCTGAGCTGCGCGGGTATTTTTACTCTTGGAACTCCAGGGCTAATTCCTTAACATGGCAAGTTCCGGTTTTAGCATGTTTTCGAAGGCCGGTCGGGGCATAAAACCATACAACCGGGCGGATCAATAACCACAAACGCCCGCATGACCGGCTTACGAGTCAGAGGATCCGTCATGTGTTCGATATTCGGCGTGCTGGAAGTGCGCCAGGACCTGGATACGGTCCGCAAAACGGCCCTTCGGCAGTCGCGCCTGCAGCGTCACCGCGGGCCGGACTGGAGCGGCGTGCACGCCGCCGGCAGCGCCGTGCTGGCGCACGAACGCCTGTCCATCGTCGACGTCAACACCGGCGCGCAGCCGCTGCTCAGTGAAAGCGGCCGCCAGGCGCTGGCGGTCAACGGCGAAATCTACAATCACCAGCACATCCGCGAGCGTTTCGACGGTTCTTACGCGTTTCGAACGCAGTCGGACTGCGAGGTGATCCTGCCGCTGTACCTGGAGCAGGGCACCGGCTTCCTCGACGAACTCAGCGGCATGTACGCCTTCTGCCTCTACGACGAGGAAAAGGACTTCTGGCTGATGGCCCGTGACCCGATCGGTATCATTCCGCTGTTTTACGGCCACGATTCCGAAAACCGACTCTATGTCGCTTCGGAAATGAAGGCGCTGATGGACGTCTGCAACCAAGTGCACGAGTTTCCCCCGGGGCACTACTGGTGCAGCGGCGAGGCGGCGCCGGTGCGCTGGTACCGCCGCGACTGGGAAAACTATGCAACCGTCAAGGACGCGGTGACCGATCGCGAGGCCATGTGCCAGGCCCTGGAAGACGCGGTCGTCAGCCACCTGATGACCGACGTGCCCTACGGCGTGCTGCTGTCCGGCGGGCTGGATTCCTCCATCACCGCCGCCCTCGCCGCGAGGCACGCTGCCATGCGTATCGAGGAAAACGAGGAATCGCCGGCCTGGTGGCCGCGCCTGCATTCTTTCGCGATCGGGCTGGAGGGTTCGCCCGACCTGGCCGCTGCGCAAAGGGCCGCCGATCATATCGGCACCGTGCACCACGGGCTGACCTTCACCATCCAGGAAGGCCTCGATGCGCTGGAGGAGGTGATCTACCACCTCGAGACCTACGACGTCACCACCATTCGCGCGGCCACGCCGATGTTCCTGATGGCGCGCAAGATCCGCGCGATGGGCATCAAGATGGTGCTGTCCGGCGAAGGCGCCGACGAGATCTTCGGCGGTTACCTGTATTTCCACAAGGCGCCCGATGCGCAGGCTTTCCACGAGGAAACCGTGCGCAAGCTCTCGCGCCTGCACAGCTTCGACTGCCTGCGCGCCAACAAGGCGATGGCGGCCTGGGGCGTGGAAGCGCGCGTGCCGTTCCTGGACAAGGAATTTCTGGACGCGGCCATGCGCATCAACCCGGCGGACAAGATGATTCGTGACGGCCGTATCGAAAAACATATTCTGCGCGAGGGTTTTGCGCACCTGCTGCCGAACGAGATCGCCTGGCGCCAGAAAGAGCAGTTCTCCGACGGGGTGGGCTACGGCTGGATCGACGCGGTCAAGGATTTTACCGATGAACACGTCAGCGACGCCGACATGGCCCGCGCCGCAGGCCGTTTTCCGCACAACCCGCCGGCCTCGAAAGAGGCGTACTGGTTCCGCAGCGTGTTCGAGCAGCATTTTCCACTGGCTTCCGCCGCGCTGACCGTGCCGGGCGGCCCGACCATCGCCTGCAGCACGCCGGAAGCGGTTTTGTGGGACCAGGCCCTGCAGGAAATGAACGATCCGTCGGGACGCGCCATGCGCAACGTGCACAAGGATTCGTATTGATATGAATGACCAGGCAAAACACTTGCTCGTACAGAAGTTCGGCGGCACGTCGCTGGCGGACCTGCGCGGGTTCGACGCCAGCGCCAAGGTAATCGGGCAGTACACCGGCGATTTCAGGGTGATCGTGGTGCTGTCGGCCGTGAAGGGCGTTACCGACCTGCTGCTCGCGGCAATCGATACGTCGATGGAAGGTGAAGACGGATCACAGCATCTCGACGAGGCCCTCAGGCGTGAGCGCGCGATTATCGACGACCTCGCGGCCGAGGGCGTGGACGCACCGCGGGGCAGCAAATACCTTCGGCAGCAGGAGGCGGTTTTATCGCGCATGGTGGAGGGCATCCGCCTGCTGGGCCAGTGCCCGGACGAAACGCGCGCACGTATCCTGGCCACCGGCGAGGGGTTTTCCAGCCGCCTGATGGTAGACCTGCTGAACGCGCGCGGTCTCAAGGCGGAATGGTCGGACACCGATATTCTGCCGCCCGCGAACGACGACTGGCTGGACTCGCTGATCGACGTGGAGGCAGCGGTGCCGCTGGCGCAGAAACGTTTTGAAACCGATGCCGACGTCGTGGTGTTGCCCGGTTTTTACGGCCGCAACGCCGATGGCAAGATCCAGTTGATGGGCCGCAATGGCACGGACTACTCCGCCGCGGTGCTCGCTGCCGCTTCCGGGGCAGGGTTGTGCCAGATCTGGAAAGAGGTCGACGGGTTTTTTACCGCCGACCCGCGCATGGTGAGCAACGCGCGCTGCCTGGAAGAAGTCAGCTACGAAGAAGCCATGGAGCTGACCTATTACGGCGCCAACGTGATCTCGGCCAAGGCCCTGATGCCGCTGGCGGCACGGGGAATACCCTGCCAGGTTCGAAACACCTACGATCCGTCCAGGCCGGGCACGCTCGTGCACGGCGGCGCGCAGCCGAGCGGCAACGTGCGCGGCATCTCGCACCTGCCGAACGTCTCGACCATCACGCTGCAGGGCGGCTTTTTGCGCGGCCGCGTCGGTGTCGCCCAGCGAGTGATGGGCGCGCTGGCCGGGGTTTCGGTGTCCACCCTGCTGATCGTGCACTCCTCATCGGAGTACAGCCTCAGCATCTGCGTCCGCCAGGTCGACGAGGACAAAGCGCTGCGCGCCTTGCGCGAGGAATTCCACTTCGAGTTGCTGCACAAGCTGCTCGAGGACATCAACGTGCTCAGCGGCCGGGCGGTGATTTCCCTGGTCGGCGAAGGCATGAAGCACGCGCGGGGTATCGCGGCCCGGTTTCTGACCGCGATCTCGACTGCTGGCGTCAACGTCGAGGTCATCGCGCAGGGTTCGACGGAGTTCTCGATCTCCGTGGTGGTCGAGGGTAAAGACGCGCAGTCCGCCGCGCGCTCCTGTCACACCGCTTTCTTTGGCCGTTCGACGCATTTCGACGTGGTCCTGCTGGGCTGCGGCAATGTCGGCGCCGAGTTGCTCGACCAGTTCCAGCGTCAGGCGGAAGCGCTTGAAAGCCATCACATGGACCTTCGTGTCCGCGCCATCGGCAACAGCCGCAAACTGCTGGTGGCCGACGACACCATTGAGCTGGCGGACTGGAAGGAAGCGCTCGAACGGGACGGCGAGCCCTGGGGCATCGACGACGTCATCGCCATTCGCAATCGCCTCGGCCTGCTCAGCCCGACCCTGATCGACTGCACGTCTGACGAAGCGATCGCCGCGTCCTACGTGCGTTTTCTCGACGCCGGCTTCAATATCGTGGCGGCCAACAAGAAGGCCAATACCTCGGAGCACGACTACTACGTCGCGATGCGCGAGGCGGAGAAGCGTAATTTCCGCAAGTTTCTGTACGAAACCAACGTGGCCGCCGGCCTGCCCTTCATCGATACCCTGCAGAGCCTGATTCGCTCGGGTGACGAACTGGTGACCTTCGAGGGCATCCTGTCCGGTTCGCTCTCCATGATCTTTGGCCTGTTGGAAGACGGTGAACCGCTGTCGAGCGCGGTTTCGAAGGCCATGGAGCTGGGTTACACCGAACCCGATCCGCGTGACGACCTGTCCGGCATGGATGTCGCGCGCAAGCTGCTGATCATCGCGCGTGAAGTCGGTCTTCAGCTCGACCTCGGCGACGTTACGGTCGAGCCGGTGGTGCCGTTCGAAGCCGTTGCGAATGCCGGCCGCGATAGGCTGGTTGAGGCGCTGCGGGCGCAGGACGCCGCTTTTGAACGACGCATCGCTGCCGCGGCGGCTGCCGGAAACGTGCTGCGCTACGTCGCGCGACTGGAAGACGGAGCCTGCCGCGTTTCCATCGAGGAAGTCGGGCGCAGCAGTCCCCTGGGCGCGGTGCGAAACGGCGAAAACGCCCTGGTCATTCATTCGCGTTATTATCAGCCCATCCCGATGGTGCTGCGCGGCTACGGCGCCGGCGCTGCGGTGACAGCCGCCGGTGTTTTCGGTGATCTACTGAAGACGGTCTGGCGCCCACTGGACAACTGAGATGAGCCAGCAAACCGAGAAAAAGAAGCTTTCTGTTTATGCGCCGGCGTCGATCGGCAACATGTCGGTGGGTTTCGATGCGCTGGGCCTGGCGCTGGCGCCGATCGACGGCACTTTGCTTGGCGACGTGGTCAGCGTCGAGACCCTGCCCGCGGATGAAGACGACTGGCGCCTCGACGTGACCGGCCCCTTCGCCCGCGCGCTGCCGCCGAACCCCGAAGACAATATCGTGACGGCCTGCTGCCGCGCTTTCAGTGATACCGCCGCACGCCAGGGGCACGTAATCCAGCCGTTGAAACTGACCCTGGAAAAGCGCTTGCCGATCGGCAGCGGCCTGGGCTCCAGCGCCAGTTCCGTGGTTGCGGCGCTGGAAGCTTTGAACCGCTTTCATGCTCACTTGCTTTCCGCGCCCACGCTGTTTGGCCTGATGGCGGAAATGGAAGGCGCGATCAGCGGTGAAATCCACCTCGACAACGTCGCGCCCTGCCTCTACGGCGGGCTGCGGCTGTGCCCGCCGGGAAGCCAGCAGGAGTATGCCCTGCCCTGGCCCGGCGCCTGGCGCGCGGTGGTGTGCTGGCCGGGCACGAAACTCGAAACGCGCCGCGCGCGCGCGGTACTGCCCGACCACGTGGAGCGCAAAACCGCCGTTCGTCACGGCGCCCAGTTCGCCCAGTTCGTGCATGCCCTGCATTGCGGTAATGCGCAGCTTGCCGGGCAGTGTGTCGTGGACCACATCGCCGAGCCTTACCGCCGCGAACTCCTGCCCGGATTCGATGAAGCCCGGGTGGCGCTGCGTGAAATCGGGGCGCTCGCGGTCGGCATTTCCGGATCCGGTCCGACGATTTTCGCGCTGGTCGACGACTACGACGCTGCCGAGAAAACGGCGCGCTGGCTGGACAAAAACTATCGGCAGAACGACACCGGCTTCGTGCATGTCTGCCGCGCCGACCTCGGCGGCGCACGCTGTATCGACTGAGACCGCCGATATGAAACTGGTCAATATTCGCCATCACGACGAGACGGTCGATTTCCGCACCGCGGTGCTGAGCGGGCTCGGGCGCGGCCAGGGCCTGTTTTTTCCAGAGGCTTTTGAGGCGCTGGACGACGTAGCCGGCCTTCTGGCGCTGCCGTTCCCGGAGCGCAGTGTTCATGTTTTAAAGCACCTGGTCGGCGACGAGATCGAGACCGGCACGCTGCGCGAGATGGTCCGGTCGGCCTTTGATTTTCCGCTCGAGGTCGCGCAACTGGACGACGGGACGCACGCCCTTGAACTGTTTCACGGCCCGTCCCTGGCGTTCAAGGACTTCGGGGCGCGCTTCATGGCGCGCTGCCTGGGGGAATTTCACGACGGCGGGCCGATGACCATTCTGACCGCCACCTCTGGCGATACCGGCGCCGCGGTCGCGCATGCCTACTACGGTCAGCCCGGCATCGAGGTGGTGATTCTCTACCCGCAGGGCAAGATATCGCCGCTTCAGGAGAAGCTGTTCTGTACCCTCGGCGGCAACGTGCGCACCGTTGCGGTCGATTCCGACTTCGACACCTGCCAGAAACTGGTGAAGCAGTCGTTCGAAGACCCCGCCCTGCGCCGGGAACTCGGGCTGAATTCCGCCAACTCGATCAATATCGCACGCCTGCTGGCGCAGGTCTGCTATTACTTCGAGGCCGCGGCGGCGGTCAGCGACCCGCAGCGCATGGTGCTGTCGGTACCGAGCGGCAACTTCGGCAACGTGACCGCCGGGCTGATCGCGCGGCGCATCGGACTGCCCTTCAAGCGCATGATCGCGGCCACCAACGTCAACGACACCGTTCCGCGTTTCCTGGCCAGCGGAACCTGGGATCCCCGTCCGACCGTTGCCACGATCACCAACGCGATGGACATCTCGCTGCCCAACAACTTTCCCCGCGTGTTGGAACTGGAGCGCCGCCACGGCCTGCGTTTGACCGGCCTGCTGGAATCGACGTCGCTGGGCGACGAGGAGACCCGCTCGGCGGTGCGCAGCCTGTATCGCTCCGGTTACCTGGCGGATCCGCACTCCGCGCTGGCCTGGCAGGCACTGCAGCGCACCCTCGGGCCGGACGAGGAAGGGGTGTTCCTGTGCACGGCCCACCCGGCCAAGTTCCTCGAGGTGCTGGAAGAAACCCTGGCCATCGAAGTACCGCTGCCGCCGGAGCTGGAAGCCGTTCGAGACCTGGAGGTTCAATCCGTCACCATTCCGGGTCAATTCGGTCAGCTGCGCGATTTCTTGATGTCCTGAAACAGATCGAAAGATGGCCGGCGAGAGGAAAAACACCGGCCAGGCAGCCAGCCGCAGCAAAATGGCCGGAATGATTCGAGCGACGGGAACATTCCGGATAAACTCAAAAGCCTGGATTGGGTTGGAGACCGCACGATGAAAAAAACCGCCGCCTGGCTGGTTCGTCACGCACTGGAGCAACTTGGTGTTCGTTACACCTTCGGCATACCGGGCGTGCACAACATCGAGTTGTACGACGAATTGCGCGGGTCCGAGCAGATACGTCCCTTGCTCGTGACCCACGAGGGGGGCGCGTCGTTCATGGCGGATGCCGTTTCTCGCGTATCGGACCAGGTGGGCGTGCTGGTAGTGGTGCCCGCGGCGGGACTGACGCACGCGATGAGCGGGGTCGGCGAGGCGTTCCTGGACGGCATACCGATGCTGGTGATTTCCGGCGGTGTGCGCAGCGATATGAAGCAGGGGTTCCAGCTGCACGAAGTGGACCAGCAGGCCCTGATGCGGACCCTGACCAAGGCGACCTACAAGATCGAGAGCTACGACGAGGTGGTCGGCACGGTTTACCGGGCCTGGAAAACGGCGGTCGAGGGCGAGCCCGGGCCGGTGTATATCGAACTGCCCGCGAACCTGCAGTTACTGACCGGCGAGGCCGGTGAGATCCCCGATTTCGACGCCACGATCGCCCGGCCTGCCCTGGACGAGGGAGCGATCGAACAAGCCGTGAAACTGCTGGCCGCCGCGGAGCGTCCCGGCATTTTCGTGGGCTGGGGCGCGCGCGACGTCACCGCGGATATCGTGCGTATCGCCGAGCGCCTGGGCGCGCCCGTGGCCACAACCCTGCAGGGCCTTTCGGCTTTTCCGGCCGACCACCCGCTGCATACCGGAATGGGTTTCGGGCCCTCGGCGGTGCCGGCCGCGCGCAATGCCTTTGCCGATTGTGACGCCATGCTCGCCGTGGGTACGCGCTTCGCCGAGATCTGCACGGGCAGTTACGGCGCCGTGCCGCCGAAAAACCTGGTGCATGTCGATATCAACGTCGGAGCGATTGGGCGCAACTATGCAACAGCCGTTGCGGTTCATGCCGATGCGCGTGACGCAGTGCCTGCAATCGCCGAGGCGCTCGTTGCGGGCGGCAAGATCCGTGATTTTACGGCGCTGGCGGAGTCGATCGCCGCGGACAAGGCGGCATGGCTGCAGGAATGGTTCAAGCACGATTCCGGTGACCGGGTAAACCCGGCGCGGTTTTTCACCGCGCTGCGCGCGCGGCTCGATGACGACGCCATCGTGGTGGCGGACGACGGCAACCATACCTTCCTGACCGCCGAACTGATGCCCATGCCGGCCGGCGGCAGTTACCTTTCGCCCACGGACTTCAATTGCATGGGCTACTGCGTTCCGGCCACGATCGGGGCGAAACTCGTTCAGCCCGACCGGCAGGTCGTGGGTATCGTCGGCGACGGCGCCTTCATGATGACGGCGATGGAATCGGTCACGGCGGTCAGCAACGGGCTTCCCGTCGCCTGGTTCATTTTCAACGACGGCGAGCTGTCGCAGATCGCCCAGGCCCAGCAAATGCCCTACCAGCGAACGACCTGCACGGACCTGGCAGCGCTCGATTTTCGGCTGTTCGCCGAGGCGACCGGCTGCGGTTTCGTACAGATCGCGAACGACGGGGAAATCGAACAGGGGCTGGACAGCGTGGTCGCCATGATGAAGGACCGCTACCCGGTGATCGTGGATGTTCGCATCGACTATTCAAAGAAGACGCAGTTCACGGTTGGCACCGTGCAGACCAATATCCGCCGCTTTGATCTGCGCAACAAGCTGCGGATTATCAGCCGGGCGCTGTGGAGAAAAGTGAAAGGCTGAAAATCCCGATCATCAGGAACACCAGGGCGAGCTTGAGCGCCGTGGCGACGATCATGCCGAGCCAGGCGCCGATACCGGCGCGGCCCGACCGCACGATGTCCGCTCCGCCGCTCAGCTCACCGATGACCGCGCCGATGAACGGACCCAGCAGGAAGCCCGGCAAGCCGAAGAACAGGCCCGCGATCGCGCCGATGGCAGCGCCCCAGAACGCCCGCGCCGAGGCTCCCAGGTACCGCGCGCCAAAGGCGCTGGCGATGAAATCGACGACCCAGGCCGCCAGCGCCAGGGCTCCCAGCCAGCCGACAGTGAACCAGCCGACCGCCTGGAAGTCACCGATCCATGCGCCGAGGAACAGGCCTGCGAAAACGAGGGGCGCCCCGGGCAGCGCCGGGATCACGGTGCCGGCCACACCGGCCAGCACGATCAGGACGACCAGCAACCAGAGAAAGATCGACCAGTCCATTTCTTTCGACCCCGCGGTGCTACTGCGCCGCTTTGAGTCAGAACAGCTTGCGGATGCGGGCGAGCAGGCTGGTCGCCTGCTTGCGGTCGCGAGCGCTCAATGCGTCGAACTTGTCCTTGAGAAAGGCAATGTGCCGGGGGTACTCGGCTTCGTAAACCGCCTCGCCGTCCCCGGTCAGCGCCACGATGGTCTTGCGGCCGTCGCCTTCGACCGACCATCGCTCCACCAGCCCCTTTTCTTCGAGCCGGTCAACCACGCCGGTCAGCGTTCCCTTGGTGATCAGCGTAATATCGCCGATTTCCTTGCAGGTCATGCCTTCCGTGCCGCCCAGCGTGAATACGACGCGCGCCTGCGAGGGCGTCAACCCCGAACCGGAGGCGCGGAGCCCTTCCGCGTCGTAAAGAGAGAAAGCCTGGTAGGCGGCGGCCAACTCCTGCATCAAGGGTATGAATGCCTCGGACGAGGCTTTTTCTGCGGTCAGTTTGCTCATGTTGGTATCGCCCTGGACCGAATTCTGCAGTTGCGTTTTCGCACTTTCTCATGTTGCGGCAAGGCTGGCGCCTGCGTGATGACATACGTCAACGTGTAAACGCAAGAGGGTGCCCTCAAGGCTGACTCAGCGCTTTTCGAGGTGCTGAATGATCGAGAGCGCGCATTCGCGCGCGTCCGCGACGGCCGTCACCACCAGGTCCGAGCCTCGGACCATGTCGCCGGCTGCGAAGATCGAAGGGTTGCTGGTCTGGCCCGGCAGCCGGCCCGGCATTTGCACCAGACCGCTTTCCTCGATCTCGACGCCCAGGTCGCGCAGCCAGTCCGGGGGGCTGGGCCGGTAGCCGAAGGCAAATATGACGGTACTGGCTGGAATGATTTCCTCGCTGCCCTCGATCGGCTCCGGACGCGCCCGCCCGCCCTCGGTTGCAATCAGCCGTGTGCGGACGACCTCGAGCCCGGTCAGGCGGTCATCCTCGTGCACCAGGCGAAGCGGGGAGGTGTTGAATTCAAAATGTACGCCTTCGCTCATCGCGTGTTTTACCTCGCGGCGCGAGCCCGGCATGTTTTCCTGATCGCGGCGGTAGACGCAGGTCACGCGGTCGGCGCCCTGGCGCAGGGCGGTTCTGACGCAGTCCATCGCGGTATCGCCGCCGCCGAGCACCAGGACCTGTTCACCGCCAAGATCGATCAGCGGATAATCGGGCAGGTCGAGATCGTGTTGATCGGCGGTTTGTCCGATCAGGAATTCGAGCGCAGGCACGATGCCGCCTTTCTCGGCGCCGGGCAGACGGGCTTCCACCGGCCGGTAGGTGCCGGTGCCCAGGAACACCGCGTCGTATGTTTCGAGCAGTTCATCCATCGCGACGTCACGCCCGACCTCGCAGTCCAGCCGGAACTTCACGCCGGCCTCTTCCAGCACCGCGCGACGGCGCTGCATGACCGCCAGTTCGAGCTTGAATTCAGGGATTCCGAAACTGAGCAGCCCGCCGATTTCGGGGTAGCGGTCATAGACCGTGGACGCCACGCCGTTGCGTGCCAGCACGTCGGCGCAGGCCAGGCCGGCGGGCCCGGCACCGACGATCGCGACCCGCCACGGCTGCTGCTCGACGCCGGAAAGGTCCGGCCGCCAGCCGCGCTTGAACGCCTCGTCGACGATATAGCGCTCGACCGCGCCGATAGTAACGGCGCCAAAACCGGTGGCCAGCGTGCAGGCCTCTTCGCACAGGCGGTCCTGCGGGCAGATCCGTCCGCAGACTTCCGGCAGGCTGTTGGTTTCATGGCAGAGCTCGGCCGCCTCCTCGATACGTCCCTCTTCCGCGAGTTTCAGCCAGTTCGGAATGTAGTTGTGTACAGGGCACTTCCATTCGCAGTACGGATTGCCGCAGTCCAGGCAGCGCTCCGACTGCCTTGCGGCCTCCGCCTGGTCGAACGGTTCGTATATTTCGCGGAATTCGCTGCGCCGCAATTCCAGCGGCAACAGCTCCGGGTCGCGCCGTTCGCGGTTCAGGAAGGCAAAAACGTCTTTGCGGTCGCTCATTCCGGATACCTCAGGCCCTGACGACCCGCAAGGGCACGTCCTGCTGGGAGATCGCGTCACTCGCCGCCATGTTCTTCGGCACGACATAGACCCAGTAACCCAGCATCATTTCCCAGCGTTCGAGCACGCGCGCGCCCCACTCGCTGCCGGTCAACTCAACGTGTCGTTCGATCATTTTGCGAAGCCGCTGCACCGGTTCTGGCGAGGCATGGTTTTCCAGCCGGGACGCTTCCACGAATTCGCGGTTCAGGTAACGTTCCACCAGGCCCGCCTGGTCGAGCAGGAACAGCTCGCCGCCGGTCATGCCGGCAGCCAGGTTGGGGCCCACCGGACCCAGTATGGCGACGGAACCGCCGGTCATGTACTCGCAGGCGTGATGGCCGGCGCCCTCGATGACCGCTTTCGCACCCGAGTTGCGCACCGCAAAACGTTCTCCGGCCTGGCCGTTGGCGAACAGTTCACCGCCGGTTGCGCCGTAGAGACAGGCATTTCCGCAGATCACGTTGCGCTGCGCCTGCGCGCGCTCGGTTTCGGGCGTGGTCAGGACGATGCGGCCGCCGGACATGCCCTTGCCGACATAGTCGTTGGCGTCCCCCTCAAGGTGCAGGGATACGCCAGGTGCGTTCCAGCAACCGAAACTCTGGCCGGCCGTGCCCTTGAGCTGCACGCGCAGTTGATCTTCGGCCAGTCCCTCGCGCCCATGGGCGCGGGCCACGGCGCCGGACAGCATCGCGCCGACGGAGCGATCGTCGTTGCGGATGCCGAAGTGCCCGGTCCAGCTGTTTTCACCGTCGATCGCCGCGCCGGCGGCTTCGAGGATGGCGCGGTTCAGTTTTCCTTCGTCGTACGGTGTGTTTTTCTCCTGCGTGCACCAGGGCGCGTGCTTGCCCCGGGTCGCCGCGGAGGCCAGCATCGGGGCCAGGTCCAGGCGTTCCTGCTTCGCGCTTTGACCGGGCAGTTGCTCGAGCAGGTCGCTGCGGCCGATCAAATCGTTGAATTTCGAGATGCCCAGCGTCGCCATGATTTGCCGGACGTCACGCGCCAGGAAGCGAAAGTAGTTCATCACGCGTTCTGGTGAGCCGTGGTAGTGGTCGCGTCTCAGCTCGGTGTTCTGCGTGGCCACCCCCGTCGCGCAGTTATTGAGGTGGCATATGCGCAGGTACTTGCAGCCCAGCGCGACCATCGGGCCGGTGCCGAACCCGAAGCTTTCCGCGCCGAGCATGGCGCCCTTGACGACGTCCAGGCCGGTCTTGAGGCCGCCGTCCACCTGCAGGCGGATTTTGTGCCGCAGCTCGTTTTCCACCAGCGCCTGGTGGGTTTCGGCCAGGCCGAGTTCCCAGGGCAGGCCGGCATACTTGACCGAGCTGAGCGGGCTGGCGCCGGTACCGCCGTCAAAGCCGGCGATCGTGATCAGGTCGGCATAGGCCTTGGCCACGCCGACCGCGATCGTGCCGACACCCGACCCGGACACCAGCTTGACCGAGACCAGCGCACCCGGGCCGACCATCTTGAGGTCAAAAATCAGCTGTGCCAGGTCCTCGATCGAGTAGATGTCGTGGTGCGGCGGCGGTGAAATCAGTGTGACCCCCGGCGTGGAAAAACGCAGCGCCGCGATTTCGGCGGTGACCTTGTGGCCGGGGAGCTGTCCGCCCTCACCCGGCTTCGCGCCCTGGGCCACCTTGATCTGCAGCACGTCGGCATTGTTCAGGTAATGTGCGCTGACGCCGAAACGCCCTGAAGCGACCTGCTTGATCCGCGAGTTGCGTTCACTGCCGAAGCGGCCGGGGTCTTCCCCGCCCTCGCCGGAATTGGAGCGTCCGCCGAGCCGGTTCATCGCGATGGCGAGCGACTCGTGCGCCTCGGGGGACAGGGCCCCGATCGACATGGCCGCGGTGTCAAAGCGCGGATAGATCGCCTCTTCGGGCTCGACCTGTTTCGGCTCCAGCGGTTTTGCGGCGGGCTTCAGCGCGAGCAGGTCCCGCAGGGCCAGCACCGGGCGCCGGTTTACGGCGTCCGCAAAAGCAAGGTAGTCAGACCAGGCGCCGCTGGTCACGGCTTTTTGCAGGTTCATCACCACGTCCGGGTTGTACGCGTGGTCTTCGCCGCCGTGCATGAAGCGGTAGAGACCGTCGCGAACCGGGCGTGTTCCCCGGGCCCAGGCGCTGTCGGCGACGTTTTTCACATCCTCCTGCAACTGCTCGAAGCCGGCCCCGCTGATTTTTGTGGCGACTTTCGGGCAGCACAGCTCCGTGACTTCGTTCGCCAGGCCGACGGCCTCGAACAGCTGCGAGCCGCGGTAGCTGGCCATCGTGCAGATACCCATCTTGGAAAGGATCTTGAGCAGGCCTTTGCGAATGCCGCGGCGGTAGTTCTTGCGCAGGGCGATCGCCTCGCCATCCAGCGCGCCCAGTTGCTGCTGTTGGTTGATGGTCTGGTAGGCCAGGTAAGGATAGATGGCCGTCGCGCCGAGGCCGAGCAGCACGGCGTACTGGTGCGGGTCGCGCGCCGAGCCGGTCTCGATGATGATGTTCGCGTTGGGCCGTAGTCCGGAGCGCAGCAGGGCCTGGTGCACCGCACCTACCGCCAGCGGGGCGGGCGCGGGCAGCAGACCCCGGGCCGTGCCGCGGTCGCTGAGCACGATGATGGTGGCGCCGTCGCCCACGGCCTCGACCGAGTCGGCAGCGAGCATCTCCAGGGTGGAGCGGAGATGGCCCATCGTCGGGTCAAAATTCAGGCTGAAGCGCACGGTGCGGTAATGCCGGGCGTCCAGTTCCATCAGGTTCTGGTAGGTGACGTAGTTGAGCACCGGCCACGGCAGCAGGACGCGGTAGGCGTGCGAGGCTGTTTCGTGGAAAACGTTGTGTTCGCGCCCGATGCAGGTCTCCAGCGACATCACCGAGGATTCGCGCAGGGGGTCGATCGGCGGGTTGGTCACCTGCGCAAACGACTGGCGGAAATAGTCGTAGATCGAGCGGTTACGGCGCGACAGCACGGCCAGCGGCGTATCGTCGCCCATGGATCCGACCGGCTCCTGCGCCTCCATGGCCAGCGGGTTGATGATCGTCTCGATCTCCTCGGCGCCGAGCCCGAACAGTTTCTGAATCGCGGGCAGTTCGTGTGCTGACTGGCGCATGAACCGCTCCGCCGCGCGGCGCTCCTGTTCGTCGTTGGTGCGCACACGGATCACGTTCTCGGTCATCCACTCGCGGTAGGCGTGCGTCGCCTTCAGGGTGTCGTCGATGGCGTTGTTTTTCCAGAAGCGCCCGGTTTCGGTATCCACCGCGATCATCTCGCCCGGCCCGAGCCGCCCGCGCCGCTTGATGCGCTGCGGCGGGCAGTCCCAGACACCGGCCTCCGAGGCCACCGTGAAGACCCCGTCGTGCGTGATGCTGTAACGCGCCGGGCGCAGGCCGTTGCGGTCGAGGTTGCAGCTGGCGACGCTGCCGTTGGTGGCCACCACGCCGGCGGGTCCGTCCCAGGGCTCCTGGTGCATGGAATTGAACTCGATAAACGCCCTCAGGTCGGGGTCCATGTCCTCGCGCACGGCCGGCGGCATGATCAGGCGCATCGCACGGTACATATCCATGCCGCCCGCCAGGAATACCTCCAGCAGGTTGTCCAGCGAGGAGGAATCCGACCCGCTTTCGTTGACCAGGTGAGACAGTTCCTCGAGCCGCGGCAGAAGCGGCGAGCGCAGGATTGCGGCACGGGCATTGGCCCAGTCGCGGTTCGCGTTGACGCTGTTGATTTCACCGTTGTGCGCCAGGTAACGGAACGGCTGCGCATAGTTCCAGCGCGGCAGCGTGTTGGTGGAGAAGCGCTGGTGGCAGATGCCGATCGCCGACGTCATGCGCTGGTCCTGGAGGTCCAGGTAGTAGTCGCCCAGGTGTTCGGCCTGCACCAGGCCCTTGTACACCATGGTCAGGTTGGAGAGCGTGACCACGTAGTGCAGCGGGTCCGGGTCGGGCAGGCTTCGCTGTTCGTCGAACGCCATGCGCCGCGCGGCGAACAACTGCCGTTCGATGTCGTGCGGCCGCCAGCCGCTGGGTGCATTGACGAATACCTGGTAGATGGCGGGCATGCAGGCCAGCGCCTGTTTTCCCACCACCTCCGGGTCGGTGGGTACTTCACGCCAGCCGGTTACCTGCAGCGCGGATTCACGCAGGTGGCGCTCGATGATTTCCTGGCCGCGCCGAATGAGCTTGTCGTCCGGGGAAAAAAAGACCAGGCCGGAGGCAAAGCGTTCGGTCAGCCGAAAACCGCATTCTTCGGCCACCGCGCGCAAAAAGGACTCGGGGAACTGCAGCATGATCCCGCAGCCGTCACCGGACTTGCCGTCAGACGCCACCGCGCCGCGGTGGGTGAGGCGCGCCAGGGATTCCAGCGTGGTGCGCACCAGCCAGTGGCTTTTTTCCCCGTCCATGTGGGCGAGCAGGGCAAAGCCGCAACTGTCGCGAAAGTCGCGGGCGCGGTCATGAAGCTTGTTGCGGCGTGTGGACAAAGCGGCTCCCTGGATCGTTCTGGCAATGCGGAAGCGCTGGTCCCGCCAATTCAATGTAGCGAATCAGGAATCATTGTCAAATTTAATATTTTGAATAAATGTGAGCTCATCTTTTATGAATGGAACGGCTTGACCCGCATCCCGACAGGGACTAGCGTAGTAGCTGCAGTGCAAAGCTCAGGATGAGCGAAAACGGACAGGGATGTTGTCACTACGGTGCTCGGCGTTTTCTAGCAGCACGCCGGCGTTCCCCTGGTTTTCTTCCTCCACTCTTCTTTTGAGGTATTGCACCGCACCGCTCCCGTGGAGGCACGCGGTGATTCCGCTCTCCATGGGAGCTTTGGTTTTGTGGGGCCTGGTCTGTCGCAGCGCTCAGCCCAGGAGTTCGGCGATTCGCTGAAGTCCGTGCTCGATGTCGAGACCGAGCGCCTCCGCGCCGGCCCGGCTGATTGCGTCACAGGCATAAACCGAAGACGGCCCGCCCACCATGACGGGAATACCGACTTTCTCGACGAGTTTGGGCAGGTCGTTTTTCAGCAGTTTCTCAGAAGGTTCGATCGCGCCCGACAGAATGATGCCGTCGCAGTTCTTCAGCTTCGCAACGGGCGGGAGTTCTTTCAGCGGCATGTTTGCGCCCAGCGGAATGACGCGGTAGCCGGCTTCGTGGGCGGTGAGCGCGAACAACAGAAGGCCGATCTCGTGAAACTCGTTGGGCAGTCCGGCCAGCAGAATGACCGGGCCTTCGTTGCCGCGGGGGCGGTGGTGATAGCGCGCCCCGAACTTGTTGCGCAGGTAGAAGGCGAAAAAATGTTCTTCCGCTATGCTGCCGGTCGCAGTGACCCAGCGGTTGCCCAGCTCGACCAGCAGCGGGGTCAGCAGGCGTTTCGTGACCAGCGTAATCGGATAGAGCGACAGGGTCTCGTTGTAGATTTCCTCGAGACGGTTTTCATCGAATTTCACGATGGCCGCGATCATGCTGTCGATGTATTCACGCCAGATATCCCGCTCGCCGCTGCCCTCATCGGCATTCGGGGTGCTGGTTTCCAGCATCGCCGGCCGGATCTGGCTGATGCGCATGCCCTGCTGGGTCAATGCCGTGATCCGGTTGATCTGGTCGATGTGCTGGCGTGTATAGAGACGGTGCCCGCTTTCCTTGCGGACCGGCCTGATCAGGCCATAGCGCCGTTCCCAGGCGCGCAGCGTGATCGCCCCGACCCCGGTCAGCTTCGATACGGTGCCGATTGTGTACAGCTTTTCAGAATCCGAATCCATGTTCTGCTTTGCACGCGTCATTTGAGATCTCTGGTTTAATATTCGAGAAAACTTTATACACTAATTATACATAACGAACAATAAATCGACAAATATTTCATTATTCGCTTGATTAAACTATACATTACCTGTACATTTCGTTCTCGTGGACCTGAGGGATCACGCTTTTTAGCAGTAGAACCTGTACAAACATTACTTGGAGATGATCATGAACAAGACCGTTACTACCCTAGCCGCTGCAGGCCTGCTGTTGTCAGCACAGGCCGCGTGGGCTCAAGCGACCGTCAACGTCGCTCATTTTGCACCGTTCGCCGACAGCATCGACGCCACCGCAGTCGATATCGCGATCGACGGTGAGGTTGCCCTGCCGGGTGTGAAATACAAGGACTTTGTCACAGACCTGTCTTTTGAGGCGGGCACCTACACCATCGAGGTATTCCCGGTCGGTTCCGACACCGCGGTGATGAGCGAGATGGTCACGCTGGTGGACGGGCGTGCCTATACCCTGTACGCCTCCGGCAACAACGTGACCCAGCCCCTGGCACTGGTGGCGATGCAGGACAATATTGACGCGCCCCTGGAAGGCGAGCTCAATCTTCGGATCGTTCACGCCGCCCCGTTCGCGGCCGACCTGGCTGCGACCGAAGTCTCGATTCGCACCGCCGGCGGTGACGTCGTTGGAAGCTTGACGGGCGTGCCCTACGGCGTAAACAGCGGGTTCTTTCCCGTCCCGGCCGCCGAGTACGACCTGAAAGTCGCTTCGAACGACGGTTCGGTCAACTATATCGACCTGCTGCCGGTCGAACTCCCGGCTGGTGCTGACATCACGGTCTTTGCCGTCGGCGACGGCGTCAACCAGCCGCTGGGTATCGTCGCGATCCCGGTTGGAGAACTGCCGACCCGCACACCGGTGGACAACCGCTCCAACGGCATGTGGATGATCCAGGAAGGTTCCGGTACGGGCTACGTGTTCCAGCCGATGCCTTCGCAGAACCGCGTGGTGGGTACCTGGTACACTTACGATGCGGACGGCAACCCGACCTTCCTGACCTTTGATTCCTGCGACGTGATCCCGGGCGACCCCGATGATGTGTGCAACAACCCTGGCGGTTTCGACGGCGAGATGGCCACGACGGCCCTGTACACCAGCAGCGGCGGCGGCCCCAACGAAGACGACGTGGTCACGACCACCAAGGTCGGCGAGATCGACTTCGAGATTCTGAGCTGCAACGACGCCACCGCCACGGTGCGCCTGGACGGCGCGGATCCGGTGACCTACACCGCTTCGCAGCTGAGCCGGCCGTTCCCCTGCGTGGACACGCAATAAGTTCAAGCTGGTCTGACGGCTGGTCCGTCACCGCAGCAGCGACGCCCCTGGCGGGCGAAGCACGCGCCGGGCGCCGAGAACCTTCAGGGGTTCCGGCGCCCGGTTTTTTTTCTTCACATAATCTTGACCCGGCCTGTTGTTCAATAGACCGTGAAATCAGCGGCTTCAAGAACGGCCGCATAAGCAAACCGACACGGAGCAAGTAATGGGCAGTAAGGACAACAGCGCTTCATCCACCATTCTGGAGTGGACCGAGCAGGGCCGGGTACCGGACGCCGTTATTCGCGCCGGGATCCGTCGCCTGTGCCGGCAGCGACTGGCTGAAATCGAGGCGCAGGACATCGAGGCCTCCGCGCGTCGGCTCGAAGCGTTCGTCGAACTGATGGATCGCGGTCCGGTTGCGCCGGTGCCGGATCTCGCCAACGAGCAGCATTACGAAGTGCCTTCCGATTTTTTCGGCGCTGTCCTGGGTCCGCACCGCAAGTACAGCTGCTGCCTCTGGGACGACGATACAAAGACGCTCGAGCAGGCCGAGGCATCCGCCCTGGGCAAAACCTGCGAACGCGCTGGAATCGAGGACGGCATGGACGTGCTGGACCTGGGCTGCGGCTGGGGTTCGCTGAGCCTGTGGATCGCCCGCCGCTATCCGGCCTGCCGCATCACCTCGGTATCCAATTCTTCTTCGCAGCGCGAACACATCCAATCGGTCGCCCAGGCGGAGGGCCTGAATAATCTCACCGTTATCACGAGCGACATGAACGACTTCGCCGCAGCGGGACAGTACGACCGCATCGTTTCGGTCGAAATGTTCGAGCACATGCGTAACTACCGCGAACTTTTTTCACGCGTTCACGGCTGGCTGAAGCCGGGCGGGCGTTTTTTCATGCATATTTTCTGCCACCGCAGCACGCCGTACGAGTTCCTGGACAAAGGTGAAGCCGACTGGATGAGCCGTCATTTCTTTTCAGGCGGAATCATGCCGAGTGACGACCTGCCGCTGCGCCTCCAGGAACGGCTGCAACTCGTGCGCCGCTGGCGCTGGAACGGCCGGCACTATGAGCGTACGTCCAACGCCTGGCTGGAGGAGATGGACGCGAAGCGCGACGAGGTCCTGCCGATCATGGCATCGACCTACGGGCGGGAAGCAGCGCGCCGCTGGTTTCAGCGCTGGCGTATTTTCTTCATGTCCTGCGCCGAGCTCTTTGGTCTCAATGAAGGCCGCGAATGGTTCGTTTCCCACTATCTTTTCGAGCGCGTCGAGGACGTGAAACGCGAGGGGCTGCCGTCATGACCGTTATCCTGAATTTTATCGCGTTCCAGTTCGGCTGGTTCGCTTCCGTGCTGGGCGCCGCCAACGGCATGCCGCTGCTGGGGCCGGCCGTGGTCGCAGCGGTTGTCGGACTGCACCTCTACCTGGTACGCCGCCCGGCCGCTGAGCTGCGTCTGCTTGCCGCTGCCGCCCTGATGGGGCTGTTCGGTGATTCCCTGCTGCTCGCCAGCGGCTGGATCGCGTATCCGAACGGCGAATGGCTCTCCGGCCTGGCGCCCTACTGGATCATTACGATGTGGCTGCTGTTTGCAACCACGCTGAACGTATCGATGCGCTGGATGCGGGGTCGCTATGTCATCGCGGCCGTGTTCGGCGCCGTCGGCGGGCCGCTCAGTTACCTCGCCGGCGCCAGGCTCGGCGCCATGAATTTCGTCGAAACGGCGCCCGCGCTGACCGCGCTGGCGCTTGGCTGGGGCGTCGCCATGCCGCTGCTGACCTGGCTGGCGGAGCGTTTCGATGGCTTGCGCGAGGACGACCGGTCCGGGATCACGGGCGAAGCCGTGCGGGTGAAAAGCAATGGTTGACTGGAGCGCCTATTTCGTCTCGCTCGGCGGTCTGGTGGCCGTTGCGGTCCTGTTCTGGGCTTACAGCGTCGTGCGCCGGGACGTCAGCGTCGTGGACAGCCTGTGGTCGCTGATGATTTTTGGCAGCCTGCTGATCTACTGGGTCGCTGCCGGCGCATCCGGCACTCGCGGCCTGTTGCTGCTCCTGCTCGTCGGCGCCTGGGCGCTGCGGCTCTCGCTCTACATCACCGTGCGCAATCACGGCGAGCCCGAAGACCGCAGGTACCAGGCCATCCGCCGCAACAACGAGCCGCGATTCTGGCTCAAGAGCCTGTACATCGTGTTCGGCCTGCAGGCCGTGCTGGCCTGGTTCGTGTCCATGCCGGCGGTGGCGGCCGCATCGGCCGCACCCCTGGGCTGGCTGGATGCGATCGGGCTGCTCCTGTGGGCCACCGGCATGTTCTTTGAAGTCGTGGGTGACTGGCAGCTGGCCCGCTTCCGGCGCGAAAAAACATCCGAAAGCGCGGTGCTCGACACCGGCCTGTGGCGCTATACGCGGCACCCCAATTATTTCGGCGAAGCCCTGCTGTGGTGGGGCATCTACCTGATGGCCGTGTCCGCAGGCGCCTGGTGGACGCTGCTGTCGCCGCTGCTGATGACGTTCCTGCTGCTGCGGGTCTCCGGCGTGGCGCTGCTCGAAAAGGACATGCACGAGCGGCGGCCCGCGTACCGCGACTACATCGAAAAAACGAGTGCTTTCATACCGGCGCCGCCGAAACAGACGGCGCCGGCCGGAAATTGAACGGAGGTAATGAAAAATGCCAAACCGAGTCAAAGACATTTATGCGTTGTTCGCAGCGATCGTACTGCTGGTTTCCCTGCTGCTTTCATCCGAGGCCCGGGCAGATTACGCAGGCGGTGAAGTCAGCGACAGCTGGCAGTTTCAGGTATTCCTCGACGACAAGGAAATCGGTTTTCACAACTACCACCTGATTGAAGAGGGCGAACAGCGCAGGTTGCTCAGCCAGGCGCGTTTCGAGTATCGCCTGCTCTTCGTCACCCTGTTCCGCTACGAGCACGAAAACGTGGAGACCTGGTCGGGCGACTGCCTGCAGAGCATCCGCTCCCAGACCGATTCCAACGGCACCAACTACCGGCTCGATGGAGCGCTGGAGAACGATGTATTCATGCTGGACAGCCAGGACGGCACCGCCAGGCTGCCGGATTGCGTGATGACGTTCGCCTACTGGGATCCGGATTTTCTGCAGCAGGCCCGCCTGCTCAATTCACAGGACGGCTCGTTCCTGGATGTGAACGTGTCTTCGCCCGAGCCGGACGAGGTCGTGGTTCGCGGCCAGTTGGTGCCGGCCAGGCGTTACCATCTCGAGGCCGGCGACCTGTCCCTGCATTTGTGGTACTCGGAAGACGACGAGTGGCTGGCGCTGGAAAGTGAAGTCGGCGGCGGCCGTACCCTACGTTACCGCGCCATCTGACCGGAGCAACGAGAGATGAAACTGAACAAATCCCTGGTGGCCGCTTCCTGCGCCCTGCTGCTCGCCGGCTGCCAGACACCCGCCCCGATGGAGCCGGTCGAATATGTCGACCTGGAACGGTTCATGGGCGACTGGTACGTGATCGCCAACATTCCGACCTTCGTCGAGAAAGACGCTTATAACGCGGTCGAGTCTTACCGCCTGGACGACGACGGCACCATCGCGACCACCTTTACCTTCAACAAGGGCGGCTTTGACGGCAAGAAGAAGACCTATAATCCGCGCGGTTTCGTACGCGATACCGGGAGCAACGCTGTCTGGGGCATGCAGTTCGTCTGGCCCTTCAAGGGCGACTACCGGATCATCTACCTGGACGAGGGCTACATGGTCACGGTTATCGGCCGGGAAAAACGGGATTACGTCTGGCTGATGGCGCGCACACCCGAGCTCGCCG
>Ga0180429_10001200_pt1 | contig 22166 bp, 20 predicted proteins | sample SS_ome_FD_132428 | JGI IMG/M metagenome (GOLD analysis project Ga0180429, IMG submission 132428) | Hypersaline lake sediment archaeal communities from the Salton Sea, California, USA - SS_1_S_1 metaG | ecosystem: Environmental > Aquatic > Non-marine Saline and Alkaline > Hypersaline > Sediment ...
CCCCCAGATCAGCACCGCGTAATCGGTCGACACGAAGCCCAGCGGCGCCAGCCCCTCCTCCTCCATCCGGCGGGTCAGCAGAAGGCCCAGCGTCTGCATCGCGTTGCGGCCGGCGAACCCGTAGGCGCACAGGTGCTCGCGCCCGTCATGCGGGAAGCTTTCCACCAGCAGCCGGCCCGGCGCCGGCAGCCGGCTGAGCCGGCGCTGGGTGGCCAGCCAGTCGCGCGTGTGGCGGGGCAGGCCGGGCCAGTCGGGCTGGCCGAACATCGCGAGAATGCGATCGGACAGCTGCGTTGAGGTGGCGAACTTGGTGCCGGAAAACACCGCGATCTTCGGCTGGCGGCCCCGGTCGCGGCTGACCTCGACGGTCATCTCGCGCAGGCCCTCGTAGCGCACCACCTCGCCGCCGATCAGGAACGTGTCGCCGGGGCTGAGGGTGGCGGCGAAGGCTTCTTCGATCTCGCCCAGCGGCGCGCCGCCACGGCCCCGCATCCGCACCTTCACCAGTTCGCTGTCGACGATGGTGCCAAGGTTCATGCGGATGCGCTGCGCCGCGCGCGGGTCGCGCAACTGCCACAGACCGCCGCGGCACATCAGCCGCTGCCAGCGGTCGTAGGCGCGCAGCGCGTAGCCGCCGGTGGCGACGAAATCGAGGCAGGCGTCGAACTCGGGCCGGGTGAGGGCGGCATAGGGGCCGGCCCCGGTGACCTCGGCAAAGAGATCGTCGGCCGCGAAGGGCCCGGCGCAGGCGGCGACCAGGATCTGCTGGCACAGCACGTCGCGGGGCCCCGGCCCGCGCGGTTCGCCGTCGAGGTCGCGGGCGCGCACGGCCTCCAGCGCGGCGCGGCATTCGATCACCTCGAAGCGGTTCGCGGGCACCAGCAAGGCCTTCGAGGGCGCGTTGTAGCGGTGGTTGGCGCGCCCGATCCGCTGCACCAGCCGCTTGACGTTCTTCGGCGCACCGACCTGGATCACCAGGTCGACATCGCCCCAGTCGATGCCGAGATCGAGCGAGCCGGTGCAGACCACCGCGCGCAGCATGCCCTCGGCCATCGCGGCCTCGACCTTCCTGCGCTGCTCGCGGGCGAGGCTGCCGTGATGGATGCCGATCGGCAGGCCATCGTCATTGGCCAGCCACAGGTCGCGGAAGAACAGTTCCGCCTGGGCGCGGGTGTTGTGAAAGATCAGCGTGGTGCGGTGCCGGCGCACCTGGTCGAGGATCGCGGGGATCGCGTGGCGCCCGCCGCCGCCGGCCCAGGGCGGCGGGTCTTCGGTTTCCAGCATCGCGATATCCGGGTCGGGCCCCGGATCGGCCTGCAGGATCTCCGCCGCAGTGCCCGCCGGGGCGAGAAACCGCGCGATCGCGGCGGGGTCTTCCACCGTGGCCGACAGGCCGACGCGGCGCAGGCCGGGGCACAGCCGGTCGAGCCGCGCGAGGCACAGCATCAACTGGTCGCCGCGCTTCGATTCGGCCAGCGCATGCACCTCGTCGACGATCACCCGGCCGAGGCCCGCGAAGATCCGCGGCGCGTCGGGATAGCTCAGCAGCAGGGCGAGGCTTTCGGGCGTGGTCAGCAGGATATGCGGCGGATCGGCGCGCTGGCGGCGCTTCTGCCCGGCCCCGGTATCGCCCGATCGGTCCTCGATCCGGATCGGCAGCGCCATCTCCTCCACCGGGCGGGTGAGGTTGCGGCGGATGTCGGCGGCCAGCGCCTTCAATGGCGAAATGTAGAGTGTGTGCAGCCCGGATTGCGACTTTTCGGCAATTTCGATCAGGCTTGGCAGGAATCCTGCAAGTGTCTTGCCGCCTCCGGTCGGCGCGACCAACAGGGTGGCCGGTGCGCCGGCGCGGTCCAGCAGGGCCAGCTGATGCGGATGCGGCGCCCAGCCGCGGGCGGCGAACCAGGTGTCGAACGGGGCGGGCAGGGCCTGGGCCATGCCCGGCAATCTAGGCCGCCCGCGCGCGGGCGAACAGGGCCCGTCAGTGCGTGATCTGCTCGTCGCGCACGAACATGTTGGCCCAGGCCCGGTCGATCAGGTCCGGCGTCATCTGGTAGGGCAGGCCCTCGAACTCGCAGATCGCCATCATCTGGTCGATCAGGAACACCGGCTGGTAGTTGGCATAGACATTGTCGATCGCCGGATATTTCGTCTTCAGCAGGTGCAGAAGCGAGCCCTCGTCCAGCGGTATGCCCTTCTTCTTCGCCACCAGCGCGAAGATCTTCAGGAAATCCTCCTGGCACGGCCCGTCGATCTTGATCTTGAAGAAGATCCGCCGCAGCGCCGCCTTGTCGAAGATCTCGTTGGGGTGGAAGTTGGTCGAGAAGATCACCAGCGTGTCGAACGGCACCTCGAACTTCTCGCCCGATTGCAGGGCGAGGATGTCCTTCGATTCCTCCAGCGGCACGATCCAGCGGTTGATCAGCTTCTGCGGCGGTTCGGCCTGGCGGCCGAGGTCGTCGACGATGAACACGCCGCCGGTGGATTTCATCTGCAACGGCGCGGTGTAGGTGCGGGCCGTGGGGTTGTAGGTCAGGTCGAGCATGTCGATCGACAGTTCGCCCCCGGTGATCACGGTGGGCCTTTCGCAATGCACGTAGCGGCCGTCGAACCGGTTCGAGGCGCGGCGCAGGCTCAGCGGATTGTCCTCGCCCGAAGAAACCGCGGTGTGCACGATCGGGTCGTAGACGGTGATCACCTGGCCGGAATACTCCACCGCGCGCGGCACGTAGATCCGGTCGCCCAGCGCGTCGCGGATGCCGTTCGAGATCGACGACTTGCCGTTGCCGGGCGGGCCGTACATCAGGATCGACCGGCCCGATCCCACGGCGGGGCCGAGATGGTCGATCAGCGCGTCGGGCAGGACCAGGTGGCCCATCGCCGCCATCAGCTGCGTCCGGGTCATCCTGATGTTGCGGATCGACTGGCGCTTCACCTGTTCGCCGTAATCGGCCAGCGGCACCGGCATCGCGCCGTAGTATTCCGACTGGCTGAGCGCGTCGAGCGCCCGCGCCTTGCCGGCATCGGCCAGCTGGTAGCCCATCTCGTTGCCCGATGTCGCGTGCAGCGTCCCGGTCGCCTCCACCAGTTTCTGGCTGCGGCACAGGTCGATCAGTTCCTGCGTCAGCGGGATCGGCAGGCAGATCATCCGTGCGATCTCCGAGGCCTGTTCGAGGTTCATGCGAAACATCGTCTTGAGAAGGATGTCGCGCATCATCACCGTCGAGAGCCCGGTCTCGTCCAGCGTCCGCGGCGGTGGCGGCGGCTGCACGGCGGTGATCTGCTCGATCGCGTCGGCGGCATGCATCGTCATGTCGGAATTCCCCGGGTCTGCATCGTCTTTGCACTAAATCCACCGAATCGGTGCCATCGTTTCCCCCGAAGGCCGATCCGGCGGCGGTGCAGATACAACCGTGACCGGGCAATGTGGCCAAAAGATGAACCGCGCGCGGACAGGAATGGACGAATGACGGATTTGCGCTGGCTGCGCCTGACGCTGGTGCTGGGGCTCGGCCTTGCGGCCTGGGCGGCCGCGCTTCTGGCCAAGGGCGGCTTCTTCATCGACATGCATGAAGGCGACACGCTGCACCTTCTGGACATGATCATGCGGATGACGGCCGGCGAATGGCCGCATCTGGATTTCATGACCCCGATCGGGGTGCTGGCGATCGCGCCGATCGCGGCGTTCGTGGCCCTGGGGGCCAGCGCGGGGCAGGCGATCCTGCTGGCGCAGGTCGCGGTGGCTGCGGTGCTTCTGCCGGCGGTGATTCGGGTCGCGGCCAGCCGGATTCCGGGTATCTGGGGCCATTTCTACGGGCTTTACGTGCTCGCGCTGGTGCTGGCGGTGATCCACGGCGACGCGGCGCGTGTCGTGTCGATCTCGATGCATTACAACCGCTGGGCCTGGGCACTGGCCTATGTCGCGCTGCCGCTGGTCCTGTTGCCGCCGCGCGGGCCGGCGCGGCCGGTGCTGGACGGTGCGATCGTCGGGCTGGCGCTGGCCGGCATGGCATTGACCAAGATGACCTATTTCATCGCCTTCCTGCCGCCGGTGGCGCTGGCGCTGCTGGTCGCGCGCGACGGCCGGGAAATCGTCGCCGCCGCCGTGGCCGGGCTGGCGGTGGCCGGTGCGGTGACGATCCTCGCCGGGCCGGCCTTCTGGCCGGCCTATGCGGCCGATCTCCTGACCGTCGCCGGGTCGGAGTTCCGCGCGATGCCGGGCGATTCCGTCGATCTGGTGATCTCGGGGCCGGCGCATCTGACGGCCTCGCTGGCGCTCAGCATGGCGGTGGTGCTGTTGCGCCAGACCGCGGCGAAGACCGCCGGGCTGATCCTGCTCGTCCTGCTGCCCGGCTTCGTCTACGTCACCTGGCAGAACTGGGGCAACGATCCGCAGTGGATCTACCTGCTGGCCTTCGTGGTGCTGGCGCTCCGGCCGGGGCCGGAGGTTGTGAACCGGCTGGGCTGGAACCTGCGCCAGGCGCTGACGCTGGTGGCGGTGGTGGCGCTGGCCAATGGCGCGCCCTCGGCGATCAACGTCGTGTCCAGCCCGCTGCATCACCTGTCGCGCGATACCGAGGACATGGTGCCACTGGTCACCGAAAACCCGGCCCTCGCCGATGTGCTGGGCGACAAGGAGCGTTACTGGCGGCGCTACATCCGGGTGCCCGGCGACGGGCCGGGCACCGGGCTGGAGGCCTTCGCCGACCGGGTCGAAACCGACGAACCGGTGACGCTGGCCGGCGCGCCGGTCGCGGATTGCGGCACCGAAGCCGGTTATACCGCGATCTTCACCACCATCGCCCGCGACCTCGAAGCGGCGGGATATGGCGGCACGGCGATCTTCGGGGCGGACCTTCTGTCGGGCTTCTGGCTTTACGGCGATTTCCGGCCGCTCAAGGGGGGCGCGCCGTGGCACTACGACGGCCTGCCGGGCCTGGCGAATGCCGATTACCTGCTTGTTCCGCATTGCCCGATGTCGCAGGACGTGCGTGACAGGGTCGCCAGGGCCCTTATCGAGGCCGGGGTGGGCCTGACGCAAGTGCGCGACACGCCGCTCTACGCGCTCTACCGGCCGCAGCGCTAGAGAAAGGCGGGGATCGCGAGGTAGATCGCCAGCGCCGGGCCCAGCGCGATGCCCATCGGGAAATCGCGCCGCTCCCAGGACACCCAGTCCGGCGTGGCCCGCCGGATCGCCGGCACCCGCCGGGCAAGGCGATGCGTCGCCCAGGCCGACAGCAAGAGCCCCGCGAACAGGTAGATCACGAAGGTCGCGTCCGACAGCGGCACGAAGGCCGCCATCGCCGCGGCGAATTTCGCGTCGCCCGCGCCGAAGCCGCCGGTCAGGTTCAGCACGAAACCGACCGCCAGCACCACGGCGACATGGACGAACCGCCAGGCATAGTCGCCAAGGTCAAGGACGAAGGGGCCGATCAGCGCGAAACCCGCCAGCAGCGCCAGCACCGCGAGGTTCGGGATCCGCATGAACTTCAGGTCGGTCCAGACGATGTAGAAACAGATCGGCAGCGCGACGGGCAGGAAGGCGAGGTTCGCCGGCGAAAGCTCGGGTGTCATGGCCCGGTCAGCCGCCCGCTGCCGCGCCGGAATCGAGCGCGGCGATGGCGCGCGCGGCCTCTTCGAAATACTGCGGATGGGTGTCGAGCGCTTCCTGCAAAAGCCCGCGCCCGATCGTCAGGTCGCCCTGTTTCACGGCCGCCAGCCCGGCGGTGTAGTACAGCATCGCGCGTTCCGTCTGGGTCATCGAGACCACGGGCAGATCGTATTTGCGCTGCGCCGAACGGGCGAGGACGAGATTGTTCTTGGTCGTGAAGGAGGCGGGATCGAAGCGCAGCGACTCCGTGAACAACCGCTCCGCCCCGGCGGCATCGCCGCGGCTGAGCTTGGAAAAGCCCCAGTTGTTCAGCACGCCCGAGGGCCGCGTGGTCAGCCCCGCGGCGGTCTCGTAATAGGAATCGGCCTTCGACCATTCCTTCTTGCTGTCGGCGACCATCGCCTCAAGCCGGTAGCGCTGGTAGGTCTCGTAGGTCGGCGGCGTGGCGGCCAGCGCGGCCTCGGCCCCGTTCCAGTCGTTGGTGCGGATCAGCGCGTCGGCATAGTCGACCCGGTCGGCATTGGTCACGCCGGGCGAGCCGACGACCTGGGCCCAGACCGGCACCGCATCCGCCGGCCGCTGCGCGCGGATCAGCGACTTGGCCAGCCCGCGCTTGAAATCGATCCGGTCGGGTTGCTCCGTGCTGGCCTTGCGGAAGTAGTTCACCGCCTCTTCGGGGTCGGCGACCGTCAGCATGATGTCGTTGAGGTTCGACTCGTCGATGACGTTGACCGCGTCGAGTGTGCGGCGTGCCTCTTCGTCTTCGGGGGTGTCGCAGGCTGCCAAGAGGCCGGTCGCGGCGAGGCAGAAAAGCAGGGGAAATGTCTGTCGCATGGGTGCTGGTGCCTGTCGAACTGGTCGTCGCTGCCTGTTGTTCGCCCGGTTCTGCGCGGGCCTGATCGGGATCGCCCGAAAACCGCCGGGCTCAGGGCGTGGTCAGGAGCAGGTATTCCCCCGGGCCGCGCCGGAACAAACGCAATTCACTCGCCTCCGCGCCATCATACTCGGCTTCGTCGCGCTTTGCGAGCGCCAGCCGCAGGTTCTGGCGGATCTCTTCCGACCGGCCGGCATCGAGCGCGTAGGCGCGGCGAAACACCTCGCCGGCCTCGCCGTACTGGCCGCGTTCCATCAGCACGACGCCCAGATTGTTCCAGGCCGGGACGAACCGTTCGTCGAGCTCGATGGCGCGGCGCAGGATATCCTCGGCCTGGCCCAGCCGCCCCAGCTTGAGATTGGCCGAGCCGATGGCCGACAGCACATCGACCGTCATCCCGCGTTCGGCGCCGGCGCGCAGATAGGCCTTCAGCGCCAGTTCGTATTGCCCCGCGTCCATCAGCCGGTGGCCCACGGTCAGCCCGTCGATCGCCTCGCCGGGATCTAGCCGTCCGGCGGGCGGGAAGGGCGAATTCGATGCGCCAAGGCCGCCCGCGGGGTCGCAGGCGGCCAGCAAAAGAAGGGCCAGGGCAGCGCCCGGCACCGGGCGATGGATCATGCGGTCAACGGATGGCCTGTGCGAACAGCTGCATCATATCGTAAACCGACGGGCCGACAAGGATGATCAGGAGCGGCGGCACCGTGAACATCATCGTGCCCAGCGTCATCTTCGTGGGCAACTTGTTGGCCTTTTCCTCGGCCCGCATCACCCGCTTGTCGCGCATCTCGGCCGCGTAGACGCGCAGCGCCTCGGCGATCGAGGTGCCAAAGGTCTGCGACTGGATCATCACCGTGACGAAGGAGGACACATCGGCCACCCCGGCCCGTTCGGCGAAGCCGCGCAGCACCGTGGGCTTGTCCTTGCCGGCCTTGATCTCGGCCGAGATCGTCTCGAATTCCTCGGCCAGCGCCGGGAAGCCGGCGCGCAGCTCCTTGGCGACCCGGACGATCCCCTGGTCGAGCGACTGGCCGGCCTCGACGCAGACCAGCAGCATGTCGAGCGCGTCGGGAAACCCGTCCTGGATCTCCTGCTGCCGGGTCTGAAGCCGGCGTTCCACCCAGTAGCGCGGCAGGTAGTAGCCGATCGCGCCGGGGATGATCACCGACAGGATCAGGTTCGTGGTGTCCAGCGGCTTGCCCGCGGCCGAGACGATCGCATAGCCCACCCCGATGACGAGAAACCCGATCCCAAGCGCGAACTGCACCGCGTGGAAGGTGCGCACCGCGTTGCGGCTGCGGTAGCCGGCCTGCAGCATCTTCAGCCGGGCCGAGCTCATTTCCTCCTCGGTCTTGGGTTCGAGGAAATGCGCGAAGCGTTCCAGCTTGTCGCCGCCGGCCGCGTCGTGGCGCAGCCCCTTGCGCTGGCCCGGCCCGCCCGGCTGCCTGCGCATCGCGCTGTTGGACTGTTCGCCGCGCGGCTGCTTGAGTTTCGACAGCGGGTCGATCTGCCGCCGCATCAGCGCGGGCAGCACGACCGCCATCAGCACGATGCCAAGGCCGAAGACCGCCGCGAGCGGGCCGAGCGGGCCGAACTCGGCCACCAGCCAGTCGTTGATCGGTTGCAGGAATTCCATCGCGCCGCCCTCAGACCTTGATGTTGACCATCATCTTCATGAACAACATGTTGATGCCCAGCATCACGAACACGACCAGCGCTGCCGGGATGAAATAGGGCGTGTCCTTGACCGTGTCGTAATAGTCCGGCTTCGTGACCTGGATCACCCCCAGGACGACGAGCGGGAAGCCCGACAGGAACGCGCCCGACCATTTCGCCTCGGCCGTGATCGCCTTCACGCGGCGGAACAGCCGGAACCGGGCCCGGATCACCTTGGCCAGACCGTCGAGGATCTCGGCGAGGTTGCCGCCCGACTGCTGCTGGATCGTCACCGCCACGGCGAGGAAGCGCAGATCCTGCATGTCCATCCGCTCGGCGAGATGCTTGAGGCTGTCGGAGACGTCGCGGCCATAGGCCGCCTCGTCCGCGATCAGGCCGAATTCGGTGCCCAGCGGGTCCGACACCTCCTTGGCGACGATCTGGATCGCCGAGGAAAACGGATGCCCGACCCGGAGCGAGCGGACCATCAGTTCCACCGCGTCGGGCAGCTGTTCCTCGATCATCCCCATCCGCTTCTTGGCCTTGCGGTTGATCCAGAAATAGACGCCGCCGAAGCCCATCGCGAGGCCCAGCGCGATCCGCACGCCAAGCGAGGCCTGGGTGCCGATCGACAGCGCGAGGAAGGCCAGCACCGACAGCGCCACCATCACCATGATCAGCTGCCTGGGCGAAAAAGCGATGTTGGCGCGCTGCGCCTTGGTCGCGAGGATCGAATAAAGCGGGATGCCCCGCGCGTGCATGTGCTGGCTCATCTCCTTGCGGAGCTGTTCCAGCACCTGTTCGCGCTGGCCGCCCTTTTCCAGCAGTTCGAGCCGGCGGTTGACCTTGGCGTTCAGGCTGATCGACTTTCCGAACACCGCGAGGTAAAGCGCCTCGACCAGCAGCAGGACGGCGATGAAGATCAGACCGTAGATGATCGGGGTCGGCGAGATTTCCATGCTCTACTCCGTGGCGGGCTCGTAGATCGAGGCGGGCAGGTCGTAGCCCCACTGGCGGAACCGGTCCGAGAAGTTCGAGCGGATGCCCGTCGCCGTGAACCGGCCGATGATCTTGCCGTCCGGCGCGAGGCCGAGCCGTTCGTAGCGGAAGATTTCCTGCATCGAGATCACCTCGCCCTCCATGCCGGTGATCTCGGTGATCGAGACCATCCTGCGCGAGCCGTCCTGCAACCGGCTGGCCTGCACGATCAGGTTGACGGCGCTGGCGATCTGCGCGCGGATCGCCTTGATCGGCATCTCGATCCCGGCCATCGAGATCATGTTCTCAAGCCGGCTGACGCCGTCGCGGGCGGAGTTGGCGTGGATCGTGGTCATCGAACCGTCGTGGCCGGTGTTCATCGCCTGCAGCATGTCGATGACTTCCTCGCCGCGCGTCTCGCCGACGATGATCCTGTCGGGCCGCATCCTGAGCGCGTTGCGCAGACAGTCGCGCTGGGTCACCGCGCCCTTGCCCTCCACGTTCGGCGGCCGGCTTTCCATCCGGCCGACATGGGTTTGCTGCAGCTGAAGTTCCGCGGTGTCCTCGATCGTCAGGATCCGTTCGGAATTGTCGATGAAGGACGACAGCGCGTTGAGCGTGGTCGTCTTGCCCGAACCGGTGCCGCCCGAGACGATGATGTTGAGCCGCGTGGCCACCGCCGCCTGAAGATAGGCGGCCATCTCCTCGGAAAACGCGCCGAAGCGCACGAGATCGTCGATCCCGAGCTTTTCCTTCTTGAACTTCCGCACCGACACCAGCGAGCCGTCGACCGCGATCGGCGGCACCATCGCGTTGAACCGCGACCCGTCGCCGAGGCGCGCGTCGAAATAGGGGTTGGATTCGTCCACCCGCCGGCCCACGGCGGAAACGATCTTGTCGATGATCCGCAGCAGGTGACGTTCGTCCTTGAAGGTGACGTCGGTCAGTTCCAGCTTGCCGTCGCGCTCGACGAAGATCTGCTGCGGCCCGTTCACGAGGATGTCGTTGACCGTGTCGTCCTTCAGCAGCGGTTCCAGCGGGCCGAGGCCCATGACCTCGTCGTAAAGTTCCTGGTGCAGGGTGCCGCGTTCTTCCTTGTTCAGGACGACGCCCATCTCCTCCAGCGCCTCGCCGGTGATCGCCACGATCTCCTGGCGCAGGTCGCCTTCCGAGGCATGTTCCAGCGCGGACAGGTTGAGGTTGTCCAGAAGCCGCTTGTGCAGCTCCACCTTCAACTCGCTCATCTTCTCCTTGCGCTTGCGCTCCCGGTCCGCGGCGGCCTGCGCCGGCGTGGGCGGCGTCGCGGGCTTGCGCGCGACCACGGTCTTCGCGGCCGCGCCGGGCTTCGGCGCCGCCTCGGCGGCCGGCGGGGCCTCGGGCGGGGCGCCGGCGCCGGGCTTCACCGGCGTGCCTTCGGGCTTCTTGAAGCGCGAGAACATGCGTCAGGCCTCCTTGATCAGGTCTTGGCCGCTTCGGCCGCGCGGTTGATATCGTGCAGCGACTTGGCGAGTTTCTGGATTTCGCGCCGGAGCGGGTTCTTGCCCGCGGTCTCGGCCAGCGGCAGGCCGTGATCGTTCGACTGGGTGACCTGCCGCGAGCCGTCCGGCAACTGCACCTCGAGATCGATGTCGAGGCTCTCGGCCAGCCGTTTGACGCGGCCGCGCGCCGACAGTTCGGTGAATTTCGGCGCCCGGTTCAGCACGAAACGCAGCTTCTCGACCGGCAGTTCCTCGGATTTCAGGGCCCGGATCATCCGCAGCGTGTTCTGCGCCGAGCGCATGTCCAGCTCCAGCGGCACGAAGTAGACATGCGCGGCATGCAGCACCGTCTCGGTCCATTGCACCACGGTCGAGGGCATGTCGATCACGATGAAATCGAAGGTCGCGCGGGCCAGATCGACCAGCCGGGCGATGTCTTCGGGCGTGACGATGTCCAGCGGCAGCATCTCCGACGGGGCGGTGAGCACGTGCAGCCGCTCCTGGAAGGTCAGCATCGCCTGGGCCAGCGCGTCGGGATCGGCCGAGGCGGTATCCGACAACAGTTCGTAGACTGCCTCGCGCCGCGGCAGGTCGAGATAGGTGGCGACCGAGCCGTGCTGGAAATCGAGATCGATCAGGCACACGCGGGGCCCGTCCTTCTTCGTCGCCGTCGCCAGTTCCCAGGCGAGGTTGACCGCGAAGGTCGTCGCGCCCACGCCGCCGGCCATCCCGTGCACCGGGATCACCACGCCGTCGCGGTCGCCGCCCTTGGCGAAGGCCGGGCTTTGCGGCGCGTCCGCCGCCTCGCCCGGCGGCGGTGCGCGGTGCAGCCGCTCGATCGCGTCGTGCAGCGCGTTCTCGGGCAGCGGATAGGGCACGAAATCGTCGGCCCCGAGCCGGAGCAGCTGGTGCAGCGCCATCGGGCTGATTTCCTCGGTGATCAGGATCACCTTCAGCCCCATGTCCTTGCACAGCGTCACGACGCCGGAGATCCGCGGCAGGTCGCCCTCGTCGTCGGAATCCACCGCGATGGCGACGAATTCCAGCGCGCTGGCCTCGGGCTGGCCAAGGAATTGCGCGGCGTCGTCGAAGGTCAGATCGCCCCAGCTCTCGCCAAGCTCCGCCTCCATGTCCTCGATCAGCAGATCGAAGTTGGACACGTCCCGCGCGATCGTGCAGGCCACGATCGGTGCGGGTTCGGGCTGAAGCACTGCTGCGCTACCACTCATGCCTGTCATTCCTCGACTTGGGGGTCGGCGGTCCACCAGCCCATTCTGGGCTGTCATCCTTGGTCACAGGTAAACGCCACCCCGATCGCACGGCAAAAATCCCGTGCATTGTCCACGTTCCGCACCCCGCGGAGAGGACCATGGCGATGGAAGCCGAAAGTCGTAAGCATTCCGTTTCCAGCCGCGCTGAATCGCCGGAAAATCCGTAAGATGCGGCGTTTTGCCCGGATTGGACCACCGGAACGGAAACGGGGGCCCGAAGGCCCCCGCTGTCGTCCGTCGTGTCAGTCGGCGCTGTCTTGCGTCACTCGCCGCTGACGTTGAGCGCCGGCGCGCCCACCGGGTGCGGCGCGATCGCGCTGGCCACGTATTCGCGGTAGATCAACTCGGCATACTTGCCATCCAGCGGCGCCGGGCGCCGGGTGACGAGGCCCGAGACCTCGGTGACGGTCCGGCGGTTGGCGCGTTCCGGCCCGTCGGTCGGAACCAGGGGCCGGGTCTCGCCGTAGGAGGCGACGGCCTCCAGCCGCGCGCGGCTCACGCCCTGGCTGGCGAGGTAGGCGACCACCGCGTTGGCGCGGCGCTGGCCCAGGTGCTTGTTGTAGGCGTTCGATCCCACCAGATCGGTATGGCCGTAGACCCGGAAGCGGATCTCGGGGAACTGCTTGATCCAGTGGGCCTGGCGGCGCAGGATCTGCTGCGCCTCGGCATCGAGCACGGCGGAGTCGAACTCGAAGTTCACCGTGTTCTGGACGTCGGCCGCGAATTTCTCGGTCAGCGCCACCATGTAGCTCAACTCGCCGGACTGGATCAGCGTGTTGTTCATGGTCGCGTCGCCGAAGGTGCCGCGGTCGAGGCTGGCCCCGGCTTCCCTCGTCATGTCACAGCCCGCGAGAGCGACAAGCGCAGCCGGGACCAGTGCAATTCGGATCAGGTTGCGCATCGTCTCACTCCATCACATAGCCGTAGGAGCCGGTGAAATCCTGCCGCGCCACTTCGCCGGCCGGGCCGGTGGAGTAGGTCTTGCCGCGCAGGAACAGGTCGGCTTCCGTCGGCAGCCTGACCCGATCGGTCGGCAATGCCAGCGCCTCGCCGCGGGTCGGCGTGACGAGATGGGGGGTGACGATGATCACCAGTTCGCTTTGCGCGCGCTGGTAATCCGCGCTGCGGAACAGCGCCCCTAGAACCGGGATATCGCCCAGCCACGGCACCTGGCCGTTGATGTCGGTGAAATCGTCCTGCAACAGGCCGGCGATGGCGAAGCTTTCGCCGTCGCGCATCTCCACCGTCGTCTGCGCCTCGCGCCGCTTGAACGCGTTGACCGAGAAGCCGGCGTTCTGCACCGTCAGCGTGGTGTCGATGCCCGACACCGCCGCCGTGATCGCGAGGTTGATCACGTCGCCATCGACGACGCGCGGGATGAAGCCGAGCTGGACGCCGAAGGGCTTGTATTCGATCGAGATCGAACCCTCGTCGCCGACCACCGGGATCGGGTATTCGCCGCCGGCGAGGAAGCTTGCCTCCTGCCCCGACAGCGCGGTCAGGTTCGGTTCCGCCAGGGTGCGGACCATGCCCTTGGATTCCAGCGCCTCCAGCAGGATACCGAATTCGACGCCGCCGGCGTTGAAGCCGATGCCCATCGCGCCCGTCGCCTCGGTGACGAACGAGCGGCTGTTGATGAAGCTGTTGACGGCGTCGATATTGCCCGCCGCACCGACCGCGTCGCTGTCGATGAAGCCGATGCTGCCGGACAGCTGCTTGCTGACCGAGCGCTGCATCTCGGCGAAGCGGACCTTCAGCATCACCTGCTGGGTGCCGCCGACGGTCATCAGGTTCGACACCCGCTCGCCGGCATAGCGCCGGGCAAGATCGAGCGCCCGGTCGAGCCGCGCGGTCGACGAGACGGTGCCCGACAGCACGATGCCGTCGTTCGCGGTGCGCACCTCGATCTGCTCGCCCGGCAGGATCTGGCGCAGGCGCTCCTTGAACTCCTGAACGTCGGGCGTCACGGCGACGTCGACATTCATGATCAGCCGGCCGTCGGCGCCAAGCAGCGTGAGCGTCGTGCGGCCCGGCGCCTTGCCCAGGATGTAGACGGTGCGATCCGACAGGGTCGAGATATCGGCAATTCCGGGATTGGCAATCGACAGTTCCGCGAACGGAACGTCCGATTCCACGACAACGGCCCGGTTCATCGGCACTTCGAGAGTGTCGGCTTGCGGGGCGTTCATGATTTTGAGGGACTGGGCGCGAAGCGGGTCCGGTGCCACCGCCAGCGCGGTCACTCCCATCACTCCGGCCAGAAGGATCGATTTCAATCGCATGTGACCTGCCTCTGTGGATCACGCGGGACAGAACGAGTTCTTAACGCTCTTGTGCATGCACAATGGGGCAATGGTCGGTTTAATGCAACAATCTCACGACCAGACGGGCATCGCCATGTGGGATGCCCGCAACAGTCTCGACATCGTGGGGTGCGTCGCGAATCACACCACCGCATCTGGTGGCATGATTCGCGCGGTCAAGGTCAATTCGTGCAGGGTATCTCCACTTCCACGATTTCGCCGCCGCGATTGGTGCGCACCGTGCAGATTTCCTCCTGCTCGACAACCAACACCTGTTCTTCCTTGATGCCCAGCAACTGGCGCTGGTCGATCTCGACCGTTTCGGACAGCGTGGTGTCGTTGGAGCCGACGAGGGCGAGGGTCAGGCGGCCGGTCGATTGCGCCTGCGCCAGCGCGGCGACCTGCTGGGAATTGGCCTCGACGGTGACGGTCCGGGCGATCAGCGTTTCCTCGCTGCGGTCGGCATCGGCGCTCTGGTCGATGGCGATCAGGCGCAGGCCGGGCTGGATCAGCTTGGTCACCTCGTTGCCGCCGGCATTGCCGGTCCAGTAGACATCGACACGGTCGCCCGGCCGCAGGAAGCCCGACACCCCCGTCGTCACGTCGACCTTGATCGCCAGCGCGCGCATCCCCGCCGACAGGTTCGAGGTGATGCCGGCATCGACGCCGGGCCGGGTGACCTTGCTGGCCAGGATCGGCTCGAACGGTTCGAAGCTGCGCAGCGCGGCGCGCGGGCGCGCCTCGTTCGCGGCGAAGACCGCGGGCGTCTCGGGCGGTGCCTCGGCCGGCGCCGAGATCATGTGGTAGACGCCCTCGGGCAGGCTGCCGCGCGGCCACTTGATGGTTTGCAGGTCTTCCCGGTGGATCCGGTCGCCGTATTTCAGCGGCCGCTTGGCGACGACCACGTCGACAAGGTCCGGCGCCTCGGCCTGGGCCGCGATCAGCATGTCCCGCTCGGCCTGGATCTGCGCCATGTAGTTCTGTGCCATGTAGACCGCGAAGCCCGCCAGGCCCAGACCCAGCAACAGCACCAGTGCAAATACCATCCGCATTGTGTCTTCCTTTCAACCGCGTTTTCGCGGGGCCGAAACGTTTCCGGGCGGGCCCCTTCCGCCGTGGATGCACCTAGCCCCGCGATTGTGGCGGAAGCGTGGTGGAAACTTGCCCGATCGGCGGAATTTGCACGGATCGGAAACACGCCGCCGCGTCGCGGGTCGCCCTCACCAGCTCGAAACGGTCTGGCTGGCGATGTGCGAGCTGATCTTCTGGCTGATCGACATCGTGCCGCTGGAGGTCGCGTTCATGGCGAGCATCCAAAGGCCGAGCACGGCTGCGGTCAGAACCACCCAGTCGACGGTCACGGCGGCGCGCTGGTCCCGGAGGAACCGCGCCAGGCGAGGGTGCATCTTCATCTTGGCCTCCAGGTCGGACGGGCGCGATGCCCGAAATCGTTCTCTACCCAGACCGGCATCATGCCGGACACCTTAGGTTTTCGGTGCGAATCTTGGCTTGAGTTGGGCGCTTCGGGGGAAAGCTGGGGCGGCTTTGCGGCATTGGCGAAGTCCGGCCGAGGCCCATGGCGGACAGCAGAAGGCCGCGCCCGGCGGGCGCGGCCTCAGGCCGGATCGGATCTCCGATCCCCGGATCATTGGTCGTAGGTGGCCACGGTCTGCGCGCCGAGGCTCGCCGAAATCTTGCCGGTCAGCGTCGAGGTGCCCGTCGAGACGGCGGTCAGCGCGGCGACGCCGAGGCCGATCACGGCAGCGGTCAGCACGACCCAGTCGACGGTCACCGCGCCTTCTTCCTGACGGCGGAACTTCTTGATCAGTGCAAAGAACTTCATGTCTATCTCCAGTGGTTCGGTCTTGCGCCATCCGCTTCGGAACCCGGTCTTTCGGTCCGGCCTTTCCGCCGCGGCATGGGGAGATATGGCCCTTCAATCGTGGCGCGAATTGGGCGCCGCCGGGGAATTTCAGGGCCCGCGCCACACGCTGGAACGGAGGGTAAGTTATTGAAAGAAATTCATAAAAACTACCCGCCTCAACCCCTTGCCACATGTGTGAACGTGGCCGGCCTTCCGGTGGCCCGGCGCGAAACCGCACGAAACGGCGCGAAACTGGAATCCGGCGCGGAATTCTGCGACAAGGTGGCAGCACCGGGCGGGCGGTTCCACCCGGCGTCAGAGGGAGGGGCAGCGTGCGTTTCGCGGTGGCGGTGATCGTGGCGGCCGTTGCGGCCGTTCTGGCCGGGCCGGGCCCCGCGCAGGAGGTCCGCGACCCCTATCCCGAATTCACCTTCCGCAAGGTCGCTCCGCCCTCGGGCACCGCCACGCGGCGGATCACCGTGCAGATCGATCCCGAGGAACAGGCCCGGATGCTGGCCGCCGAGGTGTTTCCCGGCGCATCCCGGCCGCCGCCCGCGGTGGCCGACGTGCCGCCGCCGGTCGCGACCACGGGCAGCCACGACTGGTTCTGGTCGATCGTGCCGCCGGGGATCGGCGCCCGCGCCTTCGAAACCGCGCTCGCCGCGCTCGATCTGGCGCCGGAGGGGCAGGGGGTGCGCAGCCCGCGGCTGCAGACATTGCAGGAGATCGCGCGCGCACACGGGCGCGAGATCCTCGAGGTCACGGCCGGAACCGCAGTGTCGCCGGCGCTGGTTCTGTCGGTGATCGCGGTGGAAAGCGCGGGCCGGCCCGATGCGGTATCGTCCGCCGGGGCCGTCGGGCTGATGCAGCTGATCCCGGCGACCGCGGCGCGCTTTTCCGTCGCCGATTCGACCGATCCGGCGCAGAACATCCGCGGCGGCGTCGCCTATCTGGACTGGTTGATGGCGGAGTTCGACCGCGATCCGCTGATGGTTCTGGCGGCCTACAATTCCGGCGAGAACGCGGTGAAGTCGCATGGCGGCGTACCGCCCTATGCCGAGACGCGCGGATACGTGCCCAAGGTTCTCGCCGCCTGGCGGGTGGCGCGGGGCCTGTGCCTCACGCCGCCGGAACTGGTGTCGGACGGCTGTGTCTTCGTCGCCGGGCGCTCCTAGCGGAACGACAACGAATCTGGGGTATTTGAAAGAAACCTTGCCTAATTGGCAGGAAACCAGACCGGCTTTCTTGGAAATCCACAAGGCTAGATTTTCAGCTTCTTGAAGATCGGTTCTGGCACATGGCGGATGATCAGCATGATCAGCAGCCAGAAGCCTGGCGTGTAGATCACGTTGCGCCGGCGCCGGAGGGCGCGCAGGATGTCCTGCGCCACGGCGTCGGGCGCGGCGACGAGGAACATGCCCGGCAGGCCCCAGGTCATCGCGGTATCGACGAAGCCGGGCTTGACGGTGACGACATGCGCGCCCGCCCGGCCCAGCCGGTTGCGCAGCCCCGCCAGATAGGTGTGAAACCCGGCCTTGGCCGCGCCGTAGACATAGTTGCCCAGCCGCCCGCGGTCGCCCGCGACGGAGCCGAGCCCGACGATCGCGCCGCGGCCGCGCGCCTCGATCAGCGGCGCCAGCGCCTGCAGGAACCGCGCCGGGCCGGTGAAACTGTCGGTCACCACGCCGTCGATCAGGCCCGGATCGGCATCGATCTCGGCCTGTGGCGGCATCGACCCGGTGAAGACGGCGGCGGAAATCTCGCCCTCGGTCTCCGCCAGCCGGTCGAGGATCGGCGCGAAGCTGGCCGGATCGCGGGCGTCGAAGGCCACGGCCTCGGCCATGGGCGCGCCGCGCAGCCGGCAATCGGCGGCGGTGGCGGCGAGATCGTCAAGGTCGCGCCCGGCCAGCAGCAGCGCATCGCCCCGCGCCGCCAGCGCCCGGGCGAAGGCCCGCGCCATCGCCGAAGACCCGCCGAGAATGATCCAGGTCGCGGTCATGCCGCCCCCCTCAGGTCGAGCCGGCGCACCAGGTCGGTGACCAGCCGCCGGTCGGGATCGGCGGCGTCCGCGATCTGCCGCCAGTCGTCCAGTTCGGGATACATCGCGGCGATCTGGCCGGCCTCCGCCAGGCTGTCCTTGGCGAAGTAGATCCGCCCGGCGGCCTCCACCGTCTTGCCGATCAGCCGCCGGATCAGCGGCGCGGCGGCGGTGCGGTTGGGAAAGTCCACCGCCAGCGTCCAGCCCTCGGCCGGGAAACTCAGATGCCCGGCGCGGCCCGGCCCCATCCGTTTCAGAACCGCCAGCGGCGAGGCGAGGCCCGAGGTCGCCACCGCCTCGACGATCGCGCGCAACTCGTCCACCCGGTCGGGCGGCAGCACGCATTGGAACTGGTGAAAGCCGCGCTTGCCGTAAAGCCGGTTCCAGTCGTGGATCCGGTCGAGCGGGAAGAAGAAATCGCCGATCGGCTTGACCAGTGTGCGGCCGGAGGCCGGCACCCGGCGGAAATACATCTCGTTGAACAGCCGCACCACCGGGGCCGACAGCGCGAAGCCCGGCGCATCCATCGGCACCCGCCGCGCCTTGCCGCGGGCGGGGACGAGGCCGCGGCCGGTCTCGCCTTCTTCCACGATGCCGCGGCCCAGCGCGCGGCCGCGCGCGGTGGCGTCGATCCAGCCCACCACGTAGGTCGCCTCGGCGGCATCCAGCGTCGCCAGATGTTCTTCGAAATCCTCCACCCGCCGCTCGGTGACCATGATCACGTCGCTGGGTGCGGGCGTCAGCCGCAGCGTCGCGGCGGCGACGATCCCGGTCTGGCCCAGCCCGCCCATCGTGGCGCGGAACAGCTCGGGCGCGTCCTCGGGTGTGATCCGGTGCGGGCCTTCCGGCGTGGCCAGTTCGAGCGCGGCGACATGCTGGCCGAAACTGCCGGCCCCGTGATGGTTCTTGCCGTGCACATCCATCCCGATGCAGCCGCCGACGGTGGCGAAGCCGGTGCCGGGCATCACTGTGGGCAGCCAGCCGCGCGGCGCCATCGCGGCGGCGATCTCGCCGATCCGGGCGCCGGTCTCGACCTCCAGAAGCCCGGTGTCCGCGTCGAAGGCGAGCATCCGGTCCAGCCGCGTCATCTCCACCGCGCGGCCGCCGGTGTTGAGCGGCGCGTCGCCATAGCTGCGGCGCATGCCGATCGCCGGCCCCTCGGCCGCCAGCGCCGGCAGGTCGCGCCGCCGTTCCGGGCGGGCAAGCTCGGTCCGGGCGCGGGTCGCCCGGCCCCAGCCGGCGATATCAGCGGTTTTCCAGCGCATGGTCCCCCCGTTTCGCACAGCGTTCCGCCACCGGGAAGACGGCGATGCCGATCCCGATCGCGAACCACAGCGTCGTCAGCCGGATCACCGCCGTGGCGGCCAGTGCCGGGCCGGCCGGCACCCCGGCGGCGACCAGCAGCGCGAACATCGCCGCCTCGGCCCCGCCGACGCCGCCGGGCGCGCCGGTCAGGCCGCCGGCCAGCGTGGCGAAGACGAAGATCGCCGCGGCGGGCCAGAAGCCGATGCCCGCGCCCATCCATCCCAGCAGCAGGTGAAACGCCCAGGCCTCGGCCATCCAGCCCAGGATGCCCAGGCCGAAGGCCGCGGCCAGAACCGGGCCGGAGCGGAATCGCGCCAGCGACCGGGCCGCGCCGCGGGCGCGGGCGAAAAGCCGCGGCCAGCGCCGCACCAGCCGCCACAGCGCCTCCACCGCGCGGCCGGCAAGGCCGGGATTGGTGGCCGCCCAGGCCGCCGTCAGCGCCAGCGCCACCACCGCCGCCGCCCCTGCCGGCGCACCGGTGGACAGGGCCAGCGCGGCGGCGAGGATCAGCGCCATCGCCGCGAGATCGGAGGCCCGGTCGACCAGCACCAGGGGCGCGCTGCGTTCCACCGGCCAGCCGGTCTCGCGCCGGATCCAGCGCATCCGCACCAGTTCGCCGACCCGGCCCGGCGTCACGCTCATCGCGAAGCCGCCAAGGAAGTGCCGCAGGCTTTGCAGCGGCGCGACCGGCAGGCCGAGCCGGCGGGCCAGAAGATGCCAGCGCAGCGCGCGGGTGAGGTAGTTGACCGCCGAAAGCGCCAGCAGGATCGCCACTTCCGCCCAGCCCAGCCGGGAAAGATCGGCCAGCGTCTCCTCCCAGCCGGTGGCCGTCGCGAGGCCGACGAAGCCGGCGAGGAACAGCACCGCGATGGCGGCGACGAGCAGCCGGTCGCGCGCACGGTCCCGGCGACGCCGGTCGGGGGCGGCAGCGATGGGACTATGGGGCGTGGGCACGGTCATTGGCCCCGATCTAGCGACGGATTGCGGCAACATCATGGCGCTGTTTCGGCCGCGGCGACAATGCGCCGCGGCCGGGCCGATCAATCGACGATCATCGCCTCGGTCGCGGCGCGCATCTCGGCCTCGGTCACGCCGTCGGCCAGTTCGACGATCTTCAGCCCGCCGGGGGCGACATCGAGCACGCCGAGATTGGTGATGATCCGGTCGACCACCCCTTGCCCGGTCAGCGGCAGCGTGCAGGCATGCAGCACCTTGGACTCGCCGTGCTTGTTGGTGTGATCCATCACCACCACGACGCGGCCGACACCCGCGACAAGGTCCATCGCGCCGCCCATGCCCTTCACCAGCTTGCCGGGGATCATCCAGTTCGCGAGGTCACCGGTTTCCGACACTTCCATCGCGCCGAGGATCGCCATCGCGATCTTGCCGCCGCGGATCATCGCGAAGGACTGCGCGCTGTCGAAATAGGCGGTATGCGGCAGTTCGGTGATCGTCTGCTTGCCGGCGTTGATCAGGTCGGGGTCTTCCTCGCCCTCGTAGGGAAACGGGCCCATGCCGAGCATGCCGTTTTCCGATTGCAGCGTCACGCTGACGCCCTCGGGGATGTAGTTCGACACCAGCGTCGGAATGCCGATGCCGAGGTTCACGTACATCCCGTCGCGCAGTTCCTGCGCCGCGCGGGCGGCCATCTGGTTGCGGTCCCACGCCATCTCTCAGGCCTCCTCGCGCTTGCGGGTGGTGCGGTTCTCGATCCGCTTCTCGTGGTTCCCCTGGATCAGGCGATGCACGTAGATGCCGGGCAGGTGGATATGGTCGGGGTCAAGGCTGCCGGTCGGCACGATCTCCTCGACCTCCAGAACGCAGACCTTGCCGCAGGTCGCCGCCGGCGGGTTGAAGTTGCGCGAGGTCTTGCGAAACACCGCGTTGCCGGTCGCATCGGCCTTCCAGGCCTTGACGATCGCCAGGTCCGCGACGATCCCGCGTTCGAGGATGTAGGTCTGACCGTCGAAGTCCTTGTGCTCCTTGCCCTCGGCGATGACGGTGCCGACCCCGGTCCTGGTGTAGAACCCGGGGATGCCGGCGCCGCCGGCGCGCATCCGCTCGGCCAGCGTGCCCTGCGGGTTGAATTCCAGCTCCAGCTCGCCCGAAAGGTACTGGCGCATGAATTCCGCGTTCTCGCCGACGTAGGAGGAGATCATCTTCCGGATCTGCCGGCTTTCCAGCAGGATGCCCAGGCCAAACCCGTCGACCCCGGCGTTGTTCGAGGCCACCGTGATGTCCTTCGTCCCCGCCTCGCGGATCGCCGCGATCAGCAGTTCGGGAATGCCGCAAAGGCCGAAGCCCCCGGCGGCGATCGTCATCCCGTCGAACAGCAGACCGTCAAGGGCCTCCGCCGCCGACCCGTAGACCTTTTTCATTGCCCTCTCCCTCAGGAACCGTTGCGCCGGTTTGTCGCCGCTCGGGCCGGTCAAGTCAATCGCCGCGCCGCGGCGGGGGCGGGAGCGTCGCGTCAGTCAACAGCCTTCTTCGCGGCGGCTTTCCTGGCGGTCGCCTTCTTCGGCGCCGCCTTCTTGGGTGCCGCCTTCTTGGTTGCCGGTTTCTTGGCGGCCGTCTTCGCGGGTGCCTTGCGCCGGCCCTTGCCGCCCTTGGCGGCCTTCTCGGCCACCAGCGCCAGCGCCTGCTCCAGCGTCACGGCCTCGGGCGCCACGTCCCTGGGCAAGGTCGCGTTGATCTTCTGCCACTTGACGTAGGGCCCGTAGCGGCCGGGCATCACCTGCACCTCGCCGCCCTCGGGATGTTCGCCCAGCACCTTCAGCGGCTGCGCGGCCGG
>Ga0180429_10001202_pt1 | contig 22163 bp, 18 predicted proteins | sample SS_ome_FD_132428 | JGI IMG/M metagenome (GOLD analysis project Ga0180429, IMG submission 132428) | Hypersaline lake sediment archaeal communities from the Salton Sea, California, USA - SS_1_S_1 metaG | ecosystem: Environmental > Aquatic > Non-marine Saline and Alkaline > Hypersaline > Sediment ...
GCACGCGCACGCCCTCGAGTGGCGCCAAGCGCACGACCGCCGGTCCGAGCTCGCCCGGGCGGCGCTCGGCCAGCCGTGGGTGGCGCGCGCGCCGGCGGTGATCGTCTTGACCGCGGTCCCGGAACGCACGGCAGTCAAGTACGGCGCGCGGGCCGAGCGCTATGTCGCGATCGAAGTCGGCTGCGCCTGCCAGAACGTCCTGCTCCAGGCGACGGCGCTCGGGCTGGGGGCGGTGCCCGTCGGGGCGTTCACGGACGAGGCGGTCGCCCGCGTGCTTGCGCTCCCGGCCGGGGAGCGGCCCTACCTGATCCTGCCCGTCGGCCGCGCCGCAACTGCAACCAATTCCCCGATCAGTAGATAGTTGCGTCGCCCGCTTCCCGCGCGAGTGCACAAGGTGCGTGACAGGAGCCGCCGCTTCCGCTATTTTGCCCGCGGAAACGGATGCAATCGCCGGGGCCGCGGTTCCGGCGTGCGATGGGATCTCGAGCGGCACGGACCTTCACAAAGGAGGCGATCGGTGAGAGGGGCTTGCGCGATTCTGTTGGCGATCGGAGTGCTGGCGGCGGCGCCGGCGATGGCGGAGTCGAACATCGGGTTCAAGGCGATCGAGGGCCGCGTCGGCTTCGTCGACATCGGGGAAGGCGACGCGGGCGGGACGTTCATCGTCAGCGCCTTTGCCGACCTCGGCATGCTGAGCGAGAACATCGGGCTCGAAGCGGGCGTCGATTTCTGGTCGAAGGGTTGGGATGCCGGGGTGTGTGAGTGGAGCTGGACCAACATCGGCTTCGTCGGGGACGCAACCTACGGGTTTGGCAGCGGCGACGGCAGCGTTCGGCCCTACGGCTTTGCCGGCATCGCGCTTGCGATGCAGAGCTGGGACTGGGACTGCAACTACGTCGGTCCCTACTACAACGATTCGTCGTTTGACGACTCCTCGATGGAGTTCGGCTTCAACTTCGGCGTCGGGGCCGAGTTCGGTTCCGGCGACGGGATGACGCCCGTGGCGCGGGCCGGCTACAATACCAACGGCGGCGCCGACTATCTCTATATCCAGGGGGGACTGCGGTTCCCGATGGGCGGCAACTAGCGGTCACGATTGCGACGACTGTCCGCAGCGCGATCCCCCTGTGCCGCACCGCACGGGGGGATTTTGCGTCAAGCCGCCGCGGTCCGCCGCAGGCTTGGCAGAGGAGGGGGGGGCGCGTGATGACGCTTGCAGCGGGCAGCGTGTTCTTCATTCGACCCGGGACGCCGCATCAGTTGCGCAATCCGGGCGAGGTGACGCTGCGCTTCATCTGCCTGATTCCGAGTCATGAGCCGGGCGACGCGGAGTGCGCGCCGGAGGAAGACTAGTTGGAGGGAGAACGCATGGAATCGACGTCCGAATACTCACCCGATTCCCCCGTGCTATCGCTTACGGTGGCGGAGTTCCGCGACCTCGTCGCCCAGGCCGCGCGGGGCGATGAGGAGCAGATCGCAGTGCTCGCCGATCGCTGGAGCGGCGGCGAGCTCATCCTGCGCCCCGGCAAGCCGGGACTGCAGGAGAAGACGATCCCGCTCGACAGTTTCTTCCACAAGATCGTGATGGTCCGCGACCGGCTGCGCGTGCTGGAGCAGAAGATCAACAGCCATCCGAAGCTCAGCGACGAGGACCGGGTCGAGCTGCAGCAGTACATTACGCGCACCTACGGCTCGCTGACGACGTTCAACGTGCTCTTCAAGTATCGGGACGATCAGCTGCGCGGGGCGGGCGGCAGCCTCTGACGGAAGCGCTGGCCGCCATTTGCCCGCCGGTCACGGCCGCGGCCCAGGCTCAGGCGGCCCGCTGGTAGACCGACGGCTGCGCGAAGCGCAGGCCGGCCGTGCGCCCCGTCAGGCTCTCGGCGTGTCCCAGGAACAGCCAGCCGCGCGGCGCCAGCAACGCGCGGAAGCGTGGAACGAGCTGCGCCTGGGTCTCGGGCGCGAAGTAGATCATCACGTTGCGGCAGAAGATCACGTCGAACGGTCCGCGCATCGGCCAGTCGGCGGTCAGGTTGAGTCGGGCAAAGGTGACGAGCCGCCGCAGCTGCGGCTTGACGACCCAGTCGGCGCTGGGGTCGCCGCCGGCCGGCTGGAAATGACGCAGGCGTTGAACCTGCGACACGCCGCGCAGGCGCGCGGCCGGGTAGCGTCCGGCGCGCGCGACCGCGAGTGCGCGCGTCGAGAGGTCGGTGGCGAGAATGCGCACGTCCCCCGCGTCCCGGCGGGCGAACGACTCGGACACGGTGATCGCGAGCGAGTAGGCTTCCTCGCCCGTGGCGCATCCGGCGCTCCAGATGCGGAGCTGCGGCGCCCGCCCGCGCGCCCGGACCGCCGGCAGGACGGCATCGCGCAAGAAGGCGAAGTGATCCGCTTCGCGGAAGAAGCCGGTCAGGTTCGTCGTCAGCGCATCGAGCAGCGCCTGTGCCTCGCGGCCGCCGGCGTCGCGCTCGAGCCGGTGGAAGTACTCGTCGTAACGCACGAGCCGCAGCGCCCGCATGCGCTGGCGCACGCGCGCGGCGACGAGCTGGCGCTTGCCAGCGGGGAGGTGGATCCCGGCGCGCGTGGCGGCCAGGTGGCAGACCCGGGCGAACTGCTCCGGCGTGAGCTGATCGTATTCCAAGGGCCAGGTCATCCGGTGCGTCTCCGCCACGGTCGCCGGGCGGCCGGTGGCGCCCGTGGCTTCCGCGTCCGTCACGACGCGGGCGTCGATGCATCGCAGCCGGGACGACGCGTGACTCAGGCCACCGCCACCGGCGCGCGGTGCGCCTCGGTGAGCAGATCGCGTGTGTCGAGGACGAGCGCCACGCGGCCGTCACCCAGGACCGACGCGCCGCAGATCCCGCGAATGCGGCCCAGGCCACGCCCGAGCGAACGGACCACGATCTGACGTTGACCGACGATCGCATCGGCCATCAGCACCGTGCGCCGCCCCTCGACACGCACGAGCAGCAGCGTCGCCGCTGCGGGGTCGGTGATCGCCCCCGAGACGTCGAAGCACTGGTGCAGCCGCAGCAGCGGGAAGGGCTCGCCGTCGGCCGTCACCAGCTCCCCCGCGCCCGCGACCGAGTGCAGCGTGCCCGGCGCCGGGCGGAAGCACCGCTCGATCACGCTCGTCGGGACGAGAAACCGCTCGGCGCCGACGCGCACGAGCATCGCTTCGGTCAGGGCCAGGGTGAGCGGCAAGCGCAACCGGAAGCGCGTCCCCCGCCCGGGGCGCGACTCGACGTCGATGCGGCCCTTGAGCGCCGCGATGCTGCGCTTGACGACATCCATGCCGACCCCGCGCCCGGAGATCTCCGTCACTTGCCGGGCGGTCGAGAAACCGGGCTCGAAGATGAGCGCGAAGGCCTCGGCGTCGCTCGGCTCGTGCGCGGCTTCGATCAGACCGCGCTCGCGCGCCTTGGCGAGGATCCGCGCACGGTCGAGCCCCCGCCCGTCATCGCTAATCTCGATCACGACGTCGTCGCCGGCGTGGTAGGCGCGCAGCGCCAGCAGGCCCGCTTCCGGCTTGCCCGCCCGGCGGCGCTCCGGCGGCGCCTCGATGCCATGGTCGACGGCGTTGCGGATCAAGTGGACGAGCGGATCGTTGAGCGCTTCAACCATCTTGCGGTCGATCTCGGTCTGCGCCCCCTCGATCTGGAGCCGCACGGGCACGCCACGGCGCCGGCTCACGTCGCGCGTGATACGCGCGACGCGCTGAAACGTGCCGCGCAGCGGCACCATGCGCAGCGCGACGGTCAGGTCCTGCAGGTCGCGCACGATCTTGCCCGCCTGCGTCAGGTTCTTCCCCAGCCGCTCGAGGCGCAGCGCCTCGGCCGCCGGATCGCCCGCGACCAGCGAATGGGTGATCACGAGCTCGCCGACGAGATCGATAAGGCGATCGAGCCGCTGCGTGCTGACGCGCACGGTCTGTTCGTCGGTCCGCCGGCCGAGTTGCTGTTGCGAGCGCAACACATGGGCGACGTCGGCGCTGGTCAAGACGCCCGCACGCACGAGCGCTTCGCCCACCGGCAGGTTGGGATGACGGCGGAGGGTCTCTTCGAGCTGCTCGCGCGAGATCTTGCCCGCCGCTACGAGCATGTCGCCGAGGCGCGGAATCGCCGGCGCCGGCGTCTCGTCGTCGGGCTCGACCTCCGGCTTCTCGAGCGCGCGCTGCAGCGCGGCGAATTCCTCGGGTAGCGCGACCGTCTCTCCGCCGCGCCGCCCCGCTAGGCTGCGGATCATCGCTTTCAGCATGTCGCAGGCATGCAGCGCGAGATCGGCGTAGCCGCCGGTGATCGTGATCTGCCCGTCCCGGGCGCGGCCGAGGAGGTTCTCGGCGAGGTGCGCCAGGTCGCGGATCGGATCGAGCCCGAGGAAGCCGGAGGTGCCCTTGATCGTGTGAAAGGCGCGAAAGACGGTGTGCACCGCCTCCTTGTCGCCCGGCTGGGTCTCGAGCGTCAGCAGGGCGGTCTCGGCGTGCTCGATGTGGTCCTGGCACTCGGTGACGTACTCGCGCAGCAGGTCGAGATCGGTCTCGACCGGCAGGTGGAGTGCCCGGGTCTGCGTCCCGGAAGTGTCGTCGCGAGCCATGCCGATCCCCTGGCGAACGCGCGCCGTGGCCCTCGCCAGCGTCGAGGTTCGGCGCGCAGGCGTTGCCGCGCGGGCGGGGCGCGCGGCAAGGCGCGTCCCTCACGGGGATGGATCGGCGCTAATGCATTGATTCTTTAGATAGATGGGCCGCCCAACGGCGGCCCTCCGCGGCGCTATACATGGGCCGCCAGGCGCTCGGCGAAGGCCTTGGCGTAGTCGGACCGGGGGAAGACGGAGGCGAGGATCCGCGCCGCCATCTCCGCCGCTTCGCCGGCCGGCAGGCAGTAGTGCATCTGGCTGAACTGCTGGCGGTAGGCGCTCACCGCCTCGGCGACCGGCTGGTTGCGCACGACGCAGTCGGCAAAGAGCTCGGCGAGACGCTCGAAGTGCTCTTCGCGCATGCCGAAGCGCGTCATCTCCGGCACTCCGGTGCGAATGCCGCTCGACTTGAGGAAGGTCTCGTCGTCGGGAAGCGCCTGGTAGTTGCAAACGATGTTGTTCTCTTCGAGGCGGCGTGCGATCTCCTCGGCCGGGCCGTGCGTGGAGACGCGCACGACGACCTGGTGCGTCTCGGTGTAGCCGTCGTCGGGATCGCCCTGGACGTCGAGACCTGCGGCCGCCAGCGCCCGCGCCCAGGCCTTGGCGTTGCGGCGCACCTGATCCTGATACTCCTGCTTGAACGCGTTCATCTCGTGCGTCGCCATCAGCAGCGCGAGCAGCGTGCCGAGATGGTGGTTGCTGGTCGAACCGGGGAAGGCGCGGCTCTTGATCTGGAGCCAGAGCTTGCCGAAGGTCGTGCCCTTGGCCATCGTGCTCGCGATCACGCCGCGCTGGGGGCCGAAGAAGGTCTTGTGCGTGCTGCCGGTGACGACGTCGGCGCCTTCGGCGAGCGGCGCCTGGAAGGCGCCGTAGAGGCCGAGGACATGGGCCATGTCGTACATGATGACCGGACGCGGGTCCCAGTCCTTGACCAGCGCATAGACCTCTTGGACCGGTTCGGGATAGAGGAACATGCTCTTGCCAAAGACGATCAGCTCGGGACGCACATCGGGCAGCATCTCGAGCAGCTTCGCGACGTCCGGCTTGTAGAGGTTGTCCTTGCGGATCGGGAAATTGACGACCTTGTCGTGATCCTCCGCGTCACGCTCGACGTAGTTGAAGAGCGCGCCCATCGGTTGCGAGGAGAGATGCCCACCGAGCGTGAGATCGTTGTTCATCACCGTGCGCAGACGGCGGAACGGTTCCCCCTCGGCGCGACCGCGGTTGACGTAGGCGGTGACCGCCTTGAAGACGATTTCGTTCGCCATCTGGCCGCTGATCGGCCGCAGCTCGGCGCGGGGGCAGTCGAAATACTGGCACATCGCCGCGCGGCACTCTTCCTCGACCGCTTGGATGAAGTCGATGCCCTGATAGAAGTAGACTTCCTTGCCCTTCATCGTGCGGTGCTCGGCGTAGCGGCCGGCCGGATCGGAGATCTCCATCATCTTGACCAGCAGGCTCGGGGTGTTCTCCGAGGGGATCAGATTGAAGCAGTTGCGCTGGCGCCAGGTGTTGTTGGCGACGACACGATCGACCAGCCCGCGCGCTTGATCGGTCAACGACATGCTCTCCTCCTTGCCTTGAGACGCCCGCCGCGCGGCGCCGGGCAGCGCGGCCGAAAACGAAGAGCCTAGCACAGGCGCTCGGCGGCGGGAAAGGGGGACTGTGGTGCGAGATAGCCTGCTGGAGTTGCGTCGCTCGAGGCGCTAGGCTTTCTGCCGGCGCGGGGGAACCGCCGGTGCGGCCCCCGCGTTCAAGCAAGCGAGACCTGGGACTTGGCCGCTGTCGCCGCGGCGTGCAACCGACAATTGGCAGTGAGAAGGCGGATGCATGTATTTGAGCAGCTTGGCCCATCGCGACCGGCTTTTTGACATCGCCACGCGCTGGTTCGCCGACGAAGTGGCGCCCGAGGATGGGCGGCATCTGACCGAGATCTTCGCCTTCGAGTCGTTGATCAGCGGACCGCCCGTGCGCCGCTTCCTGATCGACATGCTGACGCGCATCCATGGCGTTGGGCCGCGCTTTCAGCGCATCTGCGTCAAGGACGACCTGCGCCGGGCGATCATCGCCGGCTGCCCGCGCCTGAATCAGCGGGCCGAGATGCTCTTTCGTCACTACCACGAGACGCCCGAGGAGTTTTTCCCGCGCACGCCGGTCGATCTGATTCTCGCCTTCGGCGCAGGCCATGACCTGCTCGGGATGAGCCGCATCAAACGCATCCGCCGCATCGCCGAGAAGGCGTCGCGGCGCGTGGCGGATCGCCTCGCCGGCGCCATCAACTGGCACGCGCGCGCGCTGGCCAACCGCCGCGCGCAGCAGGCGGGGCTCGCTGTCGATCAGCTCGTCTCGCCGCCGGAGACGATGTCGGACGAGTTCGCGCGCGCCGAGCGCACGGTCTCGCTCGCCTTTCGCGATCGCCGCTTGCGCTTCGCGCCGCTCGACCTGCAGATCGACGACGTGATCGGATTCAAGCTGGTTGGCACGCGCGAGCAGCTCGAGCGGGTGCCGGACCTGATCGCGGAGCAGCCGGGAGCGGAGATCCTCGAGCGCGAGGAGCATTCGGGCACCTACAACGCGGTCAATCTGATTGTCGAGCTCACCTTGCCCGATGTCGATACGATCGCCGGCTGGATGGCGGGGCGTGACTGGACCTTTGCCGTCGAGCGTGGCCTGGCGGCCGACACGCTGACCGAGCGCTTCCGCGAATACGTGGCCACCGGGGCGCGCACGATCTGCGCCGAGGTGATCCTGACGACCTACGACGAGCTGATCGAGTCGGAGTTCGGGCGTTGCATCCACGAGCAGCGGATCCTGCAGCAACGCACGAGCGCCCCTTACTCGGGCCGTATCGCGACCAACGCGTCCTACATCATCGAGTACATGCTGATGCTGGCGATTTCGCCGCGCATCCAGATCTCCGAAGTGCCGGTCAAGATGTGGGGGCACTACCTGCCCGACACCTTGTCGACCGCCGTCTGGAATCTCTTCAGTCTCCAGAACCCGGAAAACCTGTGCGATGTGCTGACGCTCGTGCCGGACGAGGTCTACACGGTGCTCGATCTCGTCTTTCCCTAGGCCCGGGCGCGCGCGTTGCCAGAGGATGGAGCATGACCGCACCCGCCCGAGGAGGAAGCGCCCGAGCTGCTGCGCGAACCCGGGTCGGGCGCGGCGCGACCGGCCGCCTGCGCTGCTGGCCCTGGTGGGCGGGCCTCTGCGTCTTGAGCCTGGCGGCCCCCGGCGCGTTGGCGGATCCCGAAGGGGCCACTGCGCTGCGCACAGCCGACGTCGCGCGCCACTACGAAACCACCTGGGCGCCGCACATTGCCGAGGCATTGAGCGGGGTTCCCGCCTACCAACTGCCGGATTCCCTCCCGCTGGCGGATGATGTCGCGGATGGCGTCTTCGCGCTGATCTTCGGCATACTCGAGCGCGACGTCGAGGCGGTCATCACCGGGCCGCAACTCCAGGAGATGCTGCAACGCACCGGCCGCGAGTCAAGCGTACCGCCCGAGTTGATCACGCTCGTCGAGCGCGCCCATGACCTGCGGGGCCCGCAGGTCTGGGTGCGGGCGCTGTTCACCGAGGCGCTGAGGGTGGCCGTGCCCTACAGCATTCTGGGCTACCATCCGGGGCGCCTCGCCAGCAGTCAGAGCATCATCGCGCTCGAGTGGCGCTACTCGCGCCTGACGCTCCCCGACCCGCGCCACGCCCGTGCCGCACCCCTCGAGTTGACCGACGTCACGCTATGGGGCGTCGTCTCGGGCGAGATCCTGATCGACATCGACGGGTGGCTCGATTTTCTGCTCGGTTCGAAGCTCGACGACACGCGCGTCGTCGGCCTGGCCGACTTCCGGCTTGGGGGGAAACGCTTCGGAATGGCGCTCGGCTACAATCGGGAGGGCGAGCCGCGCTCCGGCGCCCTCGATCTGGCCGAAAATGAGATTCGCTTCCCCTCGCCCCCCGAGATCAAGGCGGTGGCGCGGCACCTGCGCGCACGCGTCGTCCGGCGCCTGGCCGAGATGGGCCTGCCCGTCTGGTTGCCGCCGGGTTCGTGACGCCGCACGCCGGCGAGGGGGTCGGACGGCGGCTTGGCGACGGACCGGGTGGATTCTCGACGGCGGCTCAGCGCCCGACGCGCAGCGGCAGGCCGATCGGCTCCGCCTCGGCGCCCTCGACCTCCCAGGCGAGCACGATCCCCTCGGCCAGCAGCGCGATGTCGACCAGCGTCGGATAGCGCTCGAGCAGCTGCTCGGCCGCGTCGCGTATCTCTCGCGGCGGAACGTCATCCCAGGTTCCGATCAGCAGTTGCACGAGCTCGAGCGGCGCCGAGACGCGGCCCCCAGGCCAGGTTTCCGGGTCGACGCGATCGATCGTCTCGATCCGGTACTCGATCTCGATGCGACCCGGATCCTCGAACGCGTAGAAACTGCGCGGTGCGCGCGGGAAGGCGTCGGGCCAATTGAGCCGCACCGGCTGCTCGCGCTGCGGGAGCAGCAGGATCGCCATCCGCCGCAGCGCCGCTTCGCTCTCGCGCTCAAGGCGAAACGAGGCTCGGTCGTGCGCCAAGTGCTCGTCGAGCTCGGGCCCGGTCGAACCCTGCTGCCAATGGGCGGCGTTGACCCAGCCGAAAGTGTCCATGCGGATCTGCCAGATCTCGGCCAGCGTCGGGCCTCCGACGGTGATGCGGAAGGTGATGATTGCGCCCCGTGTCGGCGCAGCGGCATCTGGCAGGCGCCGGATATTCTCGAAGCGCAGCGGCTCGTCGATGCCGATGTAGCGATCGAGGAAACTCATGCCGAGCCAGTCGGCGCCGCGCTCGATCGGGGGATGCCCGGGCGGCAGCTCGCCGTCGCCTTCGGAGGGGCGCGCGGTGCGCGCCGGCGGCGTGGCCGTCGGGTCGCCAGCCGAGCCCTTGAGCACGGTGTAGCCGCAGCCGGTGGCCGTGGCGAGGGCGCACAGCGCCAAGAGCAAGAGGATGCGCCTAGCCCCGCGGCGTCGGCCGCGGGTCGAAGCGGTGCAGTCCGCTGGCGCGAGCTGATTGCAGTGCTGCTTCATATTCCTGCCTCGTCACCGGCCGATCGAGCGGATCGCCGCGTGGCACGCGCCCCGCCGGCCGGTATTGGTCCATGATGTTGACGAATGTTTCCGGCGAGAGCTCCTCGGCCAGGAAGCGGCTAACGGCGGCGGTTCCCGCGAACCCCTCCGGCAGGACCAGGTGCCGGACGAGCAGGCCCCGTTCTGCCAAGCCCTCTGCGTCGCACTGCAGGTCACCGACCTGGCGATGCATCTCGCGCAGCGCCTCCCGCGCGCGCTCGGGGTAGTCTCGCGCACCGGTGTAGCGCTGCGCTACCCCCCGATCCCAGAACTTGAAGTCGGGCATGTAGATGTCGACCACGCCCTCGAGTAGCTCGAGGGTGGCGACGCGATCGTAGGCGCCCGAGTTGTAGACGAGCGGCAGGCGCAATCCCTTGCGCGCCGCCAGCGCAAGCGCTTCCAGCAGCGCCGGGACGACGTGCGAAGGCGTCACGATGTTGATGTTGTGGCAACCGCGATCCTGGAGGGCGAGCATCGCCGCGGCCCACTCGTCCGCGGTCACTTCACGCCCGATGCGCTCCCGGCTGATTTCGTGGTTCTGGCAGAAGCTGCAGCCGAGGTTGCAGCCGGTGACGAAGATCGTGCCCGAGCCGTGCGTGCCGCTCAGGCACGACTCCTCGCCGAAGTGGGGGCCGGCGCTCGAAAGCAGCGGGTGGCGCCCGGTGGCGCAGAAGCCAAACTCGCCCGCCTGGCGGTCGACGCGGCAGAGACGCGGGCAGAGGTCGCAGGCGCGCATCCGTGCGGCCGCCCGCTCGGCGCGGGCTTCCAGCTCGCCGCGAGCGGCGAGGGCGAGGTAGGCAGCAGCCATCCCTGCGTCTCTCCTCGAGCAGTCGGCCAAAGCGGGCGGGAAGGCGAAGGGCGCGGAGCGCAGCCGGCCCGCGCCCCGAGCCTGGCTAGTTGCCAGTGTCATACACCGACTGGATCGTCTCCATGTCCCACCAATCGTCGGGGCACGTGCGCGGGTTGGTCTCGATCGTCCAGGGCGTATCCTGGTCGGTGCCCGTGCCGACGAAGCCATAGACGTGATCGCTGTCGGACTGGTACCCGGTACCCCGATCAAGAGTTACGCGGGCCTCATCCCCCGTCTGCAACCCGTCGAAGCGAAACTCGATCTCCCCATCGTCGGTGAAGCCGGAATCGCTGTCGATCACGCCGCTGCCGCTCCGATAGATCTCGACCGAGACTTCCACATCGTCGAGCGGGCTGTCTTCACAGTCGGTCACCATCAGCGAGAGCAGCTCGCCCGTCTCCTCGCTGTCGGCGCCAATCGGGGGAGCGCCGAGGAGCAGAGCGATCGCCACCGCACAGCCGAGCGACATCCATCCTGTGATCCGCTGCATTGTGCTTCCTCCCTTCCGTAGAGTCTGCGGCCGATGGCTGGGTGGGGTTCCTACGGAGAGTATACGCCCAGACGCTTGAGCCAGCGGCGCAGTGTATTGCGGTGGACGCCGAGAATGGCGGCGGCTTGGGTCAGGTTCTCGTGCGTCGCGTGCAAGGCGCTCAGGATCTCTTGCCGGCGCCCTTCGGGCCCGTTGCTGGGCGACGCGCCAGCCATCCCGCGCGCGGCGCGCGTCACGCGCGCCGGGGCGGTGTGGGACGCTTCTCGCTCCAGCACATTCAGAGCCGCGTAGGTTTGAGCCGCGGTGAGGGTTTGGCCCCGGAAGTGCGCCACGGCGCTGGCAACGAGGTTCTTCAGGGAGCGCACATTGCCCCGCCACGGGAGGTTGCAGAGGTAGTCGACCGCCTCCGGCTCGAAGCGCACGGCGAGCTCCGGCGACTGATGCGCCCAGTCGTCGATGAAGTGCTGCAAGAGGAGGGGGATGTCAGCGCGCCGCTCCCGCAGCGGCGGGAGCGCCAGCTCGAGCGTGCTCAGCCGGAAGTAGAGCGCGTCATGGAACTGCCGGCGTTCGATCCGCTCGAGCAGATCGGGTGTCGTGGCGGCGACGATGCGCACGCGACTGGGGATCTCTCGCTCCGCGCCGACCGGGCGGATCGCCCTTTCTTCCACGGCCCGCAGCAACTTTGCCTGCACCTCCAGCGAGAGCTCGCCAACTTCATCGAGGAAGATCGTGCCGCCCTCCGCTTGGCGGAAGAAGCCGTCGCGGCTTTCCTTGGCATCGGTGAAGGCTCCCTTGCAGTGGCCAAAGAGGGCCGATTCGGCAAGCGCTGGCGTGAGATTGCCGCAGTTGACGGTGACAAAGGGCCGCCCGGGTTGGCCGGCGTCATGGATCCCGCGCGCGAAGAGCTCCTTCCCGGTGCCGGATTCCCCGAGCAGCAAGACCGGTTCGCCCAACTGGGCGAAGGTTGGAATCTTGCGCATCAAGAGCTGCATGCGCGGGTCGGCGGTCACGATCCCGAACTGCGCATCGACCGGGTCGCACTGGCGACGCAGGCGGTCGGCCTCGGCGCGCAGCGCCGCTTCGCGGCGTGACTGCTCGAGGACCTGAGCCGCGAACTGCGCCATCCAGCGCAGGAGATCGTGCGTGTGGCGGGGGAAGGCGCGCGAGCCCTCCGGGGCATCGAGGTAGACGAGGCCGATGACGGCGTCGCCCGCCTGGAGCGGCAGGGCGGCGACGGCGCGAATGTTCTTCAGCCGCACGCTGGGGATCTCGCGCAGCTCGGTGTCGGCGAACGCGTCGGGCTGGATCAGCACTTCGCCCTCCGCCGTACGCTCGAGAATCGTGTGGCTGATGCGTCCGATGGCGGTCACTTCCTCGCCGCCGACGCGGCGCGCGACGGTCGGTACGAGCACCTCCGTCTCCGCGTCGCGCAGAAAGACGATCCCGCGCTCGGCGTGGGTGATGCGGATCGCGGCATCGAGAATCGACTCGACGAGCTGGCGCGGCTCAATCGCCCCGAGGAGCTGGCGCGAGACCTCGGTGACGAGCGTGACACTGTCGCGCAGCTTGAGTTCGGCCAAACTCGGACCGCCCGCCTCCGCGTCGGGCAGACCGAGCAACTCGGCCATGGCGAAGTCTTCGGCCGCCTGTTCGCGGCGGTGGCGCGCCGGATCCTCTCGCGCTTCCTCAGGATGGTCCATCGTCGGCTCCCTCGCCTTCGTTCGCTTCCTTCGCCGCCAGATTCCAGCGCAGGCGCTGGCGCACGATGCTCGCCATCAGGCTCGGGCAGCCAAGTCCGCGCGCCATGGCCGCCGCGCGATCAATCGCCGCGTGGGCGAGTTGCGCGTCGCTCGCGGCGTGCAGCGCGCGAGCGAGATCGAGCTGAATGGATGTCCGCAGCAAGTCGAGATCCGTCGGCGCGAGCATCTCAGCCGCTTCGGTCAGCAGTTTGGTTGCACGCTCGAGACGTGGCGCGTGGCCCGCGGCTTGGGCGCACTCAGTGATGAGCACACCGGATACCTGCAGATAGCGGGCGCGACTCCAAAGCGAGACTTGTCGACGGCCGGAGTCGAGTCGCTCTTCGAGTAGCGCCGCCGCCCGTTCCGGATCGCCGTCCGCCCTGGCGCGCAGAGCCTGCAATTGAGCCGCGACCGCGAGCGGGTCAGCCTCGTGCGGCGCGGCTTGGATGCGTAGCGTGTCGCCATAGTCCCGGACGAGATTCCAAGCACGCAGCTCGAAAACGGCTTCCAAGATGTGACCCACGGGACCCAACTGGCTCCGGGCATCGCATTGCTCACGCGCCAGCTCCCAGGCGCGGGCGAACCAGGGAAGAGCGGCCCGCGGCGAGTCGAGGTGCCATTGGCAGCGGCCGGCCGTGCAGAGTAGCAGCACGCGCGTGCGGGGCTCCAACGGCCGCGTGCGCAGGGAGAGCAGCTCGCGAACCAGCCGCAGCGCCTCGCGCGCTTGACCGGAGTAGCTCCAGGCGGAGGCAAGACGCTGGCGCATGGCCACTGTCTGAGCAAGTGAGTGGCGAGCAGGGAACGTCTCCATGGCGCGGCGGGCGTGCTGCGCGGACTCGCGCATGCGGCCCCGGGTGCTCGCCATGATGGCCAGATTCTGATGGATCTGGGAACGGAGAGGGTCGTCGGGCGCTAGCTCGAGCGCGGCGAGCATCTGTTCGCGTCCGCGTTCGGCGTCCTGATAGAAGGCCAGGATGGCAAGGAGCTGCTGGCAGAGCGCCGCCAAGACCGGATCGCTCTCGGTCAGCCGGGGCCGCGCGCGTTCAGCGCACAGCTGGGCCAGCGGCAGGTCAGAGTGGGCGAAGGCCTCGGTCGCCTCGAGCCAGTCGAGCAGGCCGCCGGGCACGACACTCGTTCGGGCGGCCAGTTGCGCCAGTGCCTGACGATGGGCCCGCGCCGCTGCGGTCTGACCGCGGCCGTTGTCGCGCTCATGCAGCCGGATCAAGGCCTGCACGGCCGCCTCCGGGTGGGCGTGCGGCGTGCGCACCAGCTCCTCGAGAATCGGATCGGCGATGTCCGCGCGGACGGCGATCAGCGCGCGGGCGAGCAGCTCGCGAACGCGCGGCTCATCCCATTCCACGTCGAGGAGCTCGCTCAGTTCTGCCGCCGTTCGACGTACCGTCTGCGTGCTGACCAGCGCGTCGGGTCCGGCGACGTGGCGCGCGATCGCGCGCAGGTCCTCTTCGCGGCGTTGGGCCCAGGCGTGCGTCCATGCGGCCGCCAGCCAACGGCGCCGGCGCCCCTCATCGCCAGCCCGCGCCGCCCAGTCGGCCGCGGCCAGAACGGCTGCCAGCTCGCCCGGGTGGGGCCGGGCGTGGCGGCTGAGCCATGCGTAGACCTCGGCTTCGCATGCGAGCTCGCGGGCGGCGGAGACGTGATGAAGATGCGTGGTCAGGAAGCGCAGGCGCGTGGCCGAGGCACCGTCGTTGCCCGCGAGCGGTTGCAACAGGCCGCGGTCCAGAAGGATCGCAAGCGCGTCGTCGCCCGCGAAGCGTGCGAGCAGACCGTCCGCGAGAGCGCGGTCGAGCACGAACCCGATCCGTGCCGCAAGCGCCAGCGCCTGCTGAATCGGCTGAGGTTCTTCGTCGGGGGAGAAGCCTGTCCGGGGAAGGGGCCGGAGAGTGAGCGTTCTCGAAGGCGATTCACTCTCGATAACCCAAGACGATCCGTCCTCACGAATAGTAGGCCCAACTTCGGTGCGGAAGCTCTCGGCCGCGGCGCGTAAATCTCCTGCCGACACCCGTTCGAGACTGCGTCCCGCCTCCTCAGCCGGCACCCCCCCGGATCCCAGGCTCTGGGCGAGGATTTCAGTGAGCGCCCCTTCGCCCAGCGGCAGGAGGAGCAGCCGCCGCGCACCGGCCGGCAGACGCCGTTTCAACCCCTGCGCCAACTCCGGGGGCAGCGCGTGCCACCCTGGCGAGGGGTCGGCGATGCCGATCAGGAGAGGCTCACCAACGCCCAGGCGTTCTTCCAGGAACGCCAGGAACCGGGGCCCGGCGGCGGTGACGGCTGACGTTCCCCACTCAGCCATGCGCGCCGCTCCGCGAACACGAGCCACCGCCACCAGCCCTTCCAGCAGGAAGCGCGTGAGCCCGGTTCCCGAGGGCGCTTGCAGCAAAAGGGGTGCCACGGCGTCGGATGCGGCCCAGTCGCGCAGAGCTGCGAGCTCTGACGCGCGACCGCGCAGGGGGCCGCCGCCGAAGGGGGGCTGCGGATCGGGCAGGGGCGGAAGCGCGAAGCGGCGCGTGACCTCGTCGCGCAGCGCCGCCATATGCGGGAAGCGCTCGCGCTCGGCGCGAGCGGTCATGCGCTCGAGAAGCGGGCCCCACCGCCCGTCGGACAGCAAGCGCGGGAAACTGCGCCCCCACATTGCGCCGAGCGTGAATTGATCGGCACGCCCGTCGTAGCGCCAGCCGGCGGCGACTTCAGGGGCGATCAGCCCAGGCGTTCCGCCCAGCGGCGCACGGACCTCGCCGATGTCGCCGGCCAGCCCGCGGGCGAAGCCGAAGTCGATCAAGCGAACGTCGCACGAGCCGTTTGTGTCCGAGATAAGTACGTTGCTGGCCTTGAGATCCATGTGCAGCAACTCGACCCGGTGCAGGTGCGCGAGTTGCTGACAGAGCGTGCGAAAGAGGGCGGGTAGCTGTTCGGGCGCGAGCTGCGCGCAGCAGTCGGCCAGCAGCCGGCCGCGGATTTCCTCCATCAGGAGCCAGGCGCGGGCACCGCCGGCCGGCACGACGAGATCGACGAGTCGTGGTCCGACCCCCGGCGGTGCGTGGAGCAGGGCGAGCGCCTCGTGCAGCGCCTCGTCGCGGGGCACGGCCTTGAGAATCCGTACCGCGCCGGTGAGACGATCCCGCGCGCGTGCGGTCAGACGACCCTCGGCACAGGAGAGCGTCTCCAGGATCGCATAGCGGGGGTCTTCGATCGGGTCCACGTTCGCTCCTCGAGATGGCCTCCGAGAAGAGAGAAATCGAATATCTAAACCTGATTCTTACAGCCTTGATCCGGTTGCACAGCCCGCGATGTGCACCATTGGGCTGCACTATGTGCACCATGGTGCGGTGCATATGGTGCAGTTGGTGCGATTGAGTGAAGGGGATTGTCTCCCTTTTGCCTCCGGCTTGCAACCCCTGCGTTGTGGGTCGAGATCCTGCCGCAGATTAGTCGTAACCAATTACCCGAGAATATATTGCAGGAGAAGTCCTCTGATCTGCCGGCAGATGGGCGTCGAGGGGGCGGGAATTGAAAACGCCACCGGAGGCAACGGCCGGCGGTGGCACCAGTTCCAGAGGGCTAGGTTGTGGCTCGGTTCCTACTGGTTCGACCAGGCAGTCCACCTTCAACCAATGGGGTGTCAGGACGTTAGCCCATTGCTAGCGTGGCGATTGGGGGCGGGAGCGGCACCGGCCCGCGGCACCCGTGTCCGCGATCGTGCGCCGCTGGGGCGAATATCCACCTAACCACTTATTGAGAAGTACGTTACGCCGATTCTCCAGTAGCCCTCGATCCACAACCCTAGGGGAGCAAGACCTGCTCGACGCGGGGCAGCATCCAATCGATCTCCTCCCGCCCAATCACCAGCGGCGGCGCAAAGCGGATCACCTGCTCGTGCGTCTCCTTGGCCAGGATGCCTGCCTCGCGCAGCGCCTCGCAGTAGGGGCGCGCCGGGCCGGCGCTCGCCTCGATCTCGACCCCGATCATCAGCCCCTTGCCGCGCACCTCCTTGACCACGGGCGCATCGATCCGGCGCAGCTGCTCGACGAAGTACCGGCCAAGCTCATCGGCCCGTTCGGCCAGCCGCTCGTCTTGAATGACGCGCAGCGCCGCGCGCGCGACGGCCGCGGCGAGGGGATTGCCGCCGAACGTCGAGCCATGGTCGCCGGGGCGGAAGACGCCGAGGATCTCGCGCGAGGCACAGACTGCGGAGACGGGGTAGACGCCGCCGCCGAGCGCCTTGCCGAGCGTGATGACGTCGGGCACGACATCCTCGTGGTCGCAGCAGAAGCGGCGGCCGGTGCGCCCGAAGCCGGTCTGGATCTCATCGGCGATGAAGAGCACGTTCTGTTCGCGGCACAGCGCCCGCGCCTCGCGCAGGTAGCCGTCCGGGGGCGTGATGACGCCGCCCTCGCCCTGGATCGGCTCGACCAGGAACGCGGCGGTGTTGGGCGTGATCGCCGCACGCAGTGCCGCGACGCTGCCGTAGGGGATGAGTTGGAAGCCGCCGTCGAAGGGGCCGAAGCCCTCGCGGTAGCTCGCTTCGGAGGAGAAGCCGACGATCGTCGTCGTGCGTCCGTGGAAGTTGCCTTCGCAGGCGAGGATCTGGGCCTGATCGGCCGGAATGCCCTTTTTCGTATAGCCCCACTTGCGCGCGGTCTTGATCGCCGTCTCCACCGCTTCGGCGCCGGTGTTCATCGGCAGCGCCATTTCCATGCCGGCATAGGCGCACAACTCCTGCAGGAACGGGCCCATCTCCGCATTGTGGAAGGCGCGCGAGGTCAGCGTGATCTTCTCCGCCTGCGCCTGCAGGGCATCAAGGATCACCGGGTGGCGGTGACCCTGGTTGAGCGCGGAATAGGCGGCCAGGCAGTCGAGGTACTTGCCTCCTTCGCTGTCCCACACCCAGACGCCGTCGCCGCGTTCGAGCACGACGTCGAGCGGATGGTAGTTGTGGGCGCCGTAGGTCTCTGCCAGCCGAATCAGCTCACTGCTGCTCGCGGCCATATCTCCTCCCGCCTGGTGTGCGGCCGACCGGGTGTCTGTGCGCTGCATGAAGTGCTCCTCCTCTGCCTCACGAAGGCTCTCGTAGAGATCGGCAACAGCGACCGACAAGTGTATCAGAAGCAGTCGGGAGCGGGAAGCACAAGCGTAGCGGGGCGGATCGGAGTGGGCGTGCGGACCGACTTGGGCCGGCGTTGGACGCGCTCAGCCCGATGTGTTCCAGAGCGAGCGCAGCAGCCCCGCGATGCGCGCCGGCGAGGGGCGGTGCAGGTAGAGACCGAAGGCGGTGAGCAGGATGAGCACGAGGAAGTAGCGCGCCTCGCCGCTGACCATGCGGTCGACGACGCCGAGCACGGCCGGGATCTCGACCAGGCCCCACAAGATCACATGCCCGACGATGATCCGGGCGACGACATCCTGAAACACGCGTCCGAGCGCTTCGCCCCGCGCGGCGGAACCGGCCGTCGCCGCGCGCGCCGATCGCTGTGCCGTGCGCCGGATGCGCTCGACGCCGAGCAGGCGCCCGCGCAGGCGTCGCGAGACATAGACCGCCGCGAGCCCGAGCGCGACGAAGAAGAACTGCCACTGCTCCCAATGGGCGGGCCGATCGACCTGGCGCAATGCTTCCAGCGTGCTCTCCCCCGACCGGGTCAGCAGAAAGAGGACGAAGTAGGCGATCACGGCGAAGGCGAAGCCGGCGAAGAGGATCCAAAGCGTACGCGTGACGATGCGCACCATCTCGGCGATCGGATCGGGTTGAGCGGCGTCCCTGGCGGTCGGCATCGGTACTCCTGGCCCAACGCGCGCGGGCGCCCGGTCAGGCGCCCGCCAAGAGGATCGAGACCGCGCTCACGGCCCCGGACTACTCGGGCTGCGGCGTCTCGGACGGCGACGACTCCGTTTGCCGCAGGCGCTCGCGGCGCGCGGTCGCCTGCTCGCGGATCGCTTCGCGCCGTTCGCGTCGCAGCCGGGCCGCTTCGTCCATCGCGGCCTTGACGTCGGCCAAGACCTCTTCGTGTTCCGGGAAGCTCGGGCCGAGCGTGACGTTGGAGCCGCCGAAGTCGACGATCTCGCCCTGGGGCGAGATGATCACCTGCGTCGAGGCCATTCGCTGGCCGCGCGAGCCGACGCGGTTCAGAATCACGTCGCCCACCAGCTCGGGCGCGATCTGCTGGCGCGTCGCGTAGCCGCCGACCATCACATCGATGCCGTCGAGCAGCGTGGCGTATTGCTCCATCGCCTTGTGATCGACCATCGCCAGCAAGACGACCAGCTCGGCGCCTTCCTCCGCGCGCACATAGCGCGCCCAGCGCTTGACCTCATCGAGCGGTTTCAGCAGGCGCACCTCGTCGTCGAGCTGGGCGATGACGCTGGGCGAGAGCTGGATGTCGGAGATCATGCTCAGGACGGCGACCCGCACGCCGGCGACGGTGGTCATGATGTACTTGGCGCCAACCGGTACCCACTGGCCGTCGATGAGCTGTTCGACATTCGTGCAGACGATCGGCAGCGGCTCTGCGGCGGACAGCTCCTCGACCAGATCGAAGGCCATGAATTCGCGCTTGCCGAGCGTGATCGCGTCGTACTCGGCGCGGGCGAACTCATGCCAGACCGCCTTGCTCTGCGCCAGTCCGCGCTCCAGGTCGCGGTGAAAGAAGTCTCCGCCGTCGACGAGCAGGATCGCATCGCCGCGGCTGCGGAAGGAATCGATCATGGCGGCCCGCCGGGCCAGCCCACCGCGTGCGCCGTGTCACCCGCAGGGCTCGACTTCGCCCTCGAAGCAGCTCTGTGAGATGATGTGAACGGCGACGTTTGCCGGACGCGCATCACGCCCCCCGATCCCGAGGAACCCGGCGCTGCAGCCGCTGAGCACCAGCAACGAGGCGAGAATGCCCAGCAGCCAGACATGGCGAAGCTTCATCTTCCCTCCCGAAAGACCTCCCCGGAGGTGCGGGGAGGAGCAGGTCGTTCCAGCATCTGATAAAGCTATCGGCCACTAGGGTTCCGTGACAACCCCATTTCCACCAGCTCGTAGGCGCGCGACCCGAGGCCGATCTGCTCGCCGTGGCGGATTTGCGCCTCCGGATCGGTCTCGGGCCAGGCGGCGAGAATCGGGTCGCCCCCGCCCTGGCCCCGGATCAGGTCGAGGCTCGCCTGGTCGAGCGCCACCGGATCGCAGGAGGCGGCAATGCCGACGTCGGGGGCGATCAGCTCGGGGGTGGGGCCGATGCAATCGCAGTGCTTGGAGACGTGATGAATCAGATTGACGAAGACGCAACGATGCTCCAACGCCTGGACGACGGCCAGCGCATACTCGGCCATCAGCTCCTGGACGCGCACCGAATCCTTGCTCCAGTCGATGCCGATCGCCCCCGTGGGGCAGACGGCGAGGCACTCGGCACAGCCGGTGCAGAGCGCGCCATCCACGACGGCGGCGCGTTCACCCATGCTGAGCGCGCCCGAGGCGCAGGCGCGCTCGCAGCGCCGGCAAAGGGTGCACGCCTCTGCGTTGACCAGCGGACTGACAACGGAGTGCATCTCGAGCTTGCCAGGGCGGCTGGCAAGCCCCATGCCGATGTTCTTGATCGCCCCGCCGAAGCCAGTCAGCAGGTGTCCGGTCAAGTGGGCGAGACCGACCAGAAAGCCGGCGTCGCGCACGGTCGGAACGAGATGCGCGCGCTGGAGACGCCGGCCGGTGACCGGCGCATCCCACTGCTCGCGACCGAGCAATCCGTCGCCGAGCAGGATTGGCGCAGTGATCGTATCGGGGGTGAAGCCGTGTTCGGCTGCCACCTGCAGGTGTTCGACGCTGTTCTTGCGGCGGCCGTTGTAGAGCGTGTTCGTCTCGGTCAGAAAGGGCTGCAGGTCGCGCTCACGCAGGTGTTCGACGAGGGCGCGCACGAGCGGCGGCGGCGGATGGCCCTGATTGCCCGCCTCGCCGAAGGTGAGCTTGATCGCGGCGAGCGCCCCTTCCGGTGCGCGGTCGCACAGCTGCGTGGCGCGCAGGAATTCGCCGAAGGGCTGGGTCAGCGGCGCGATCTCCTTCCAGTCAGTGATGCGCAGCAGGTAGACTTGAGATCTCATGGCTCTTCGCCTCGCTGTCGGTGTGCCTGCGGCAAAACCCACGGCGGCCGACACCGCCCGACCGGTCGCCGGTCGAGCCGGCCCGCAAACACCTGTCGGGCGGGTGCTCGCAGCAGGCTGCCGCAGACTGAAACCCTTTCGTGGTCAAGGGTTACTCTAGAGGGGGGCGAGGCCGATCGCAACGTCGAAGGGGCACTGCGGCCACCGCAATGGGGAGCGCGAAATGGTGCGTAACGAGGGCGAGCTGCGTGCGCGGCCAGTGAGTTCGCGAGCCGGCCGATTGGTGTTGGGCATCGCGCTGCTCGTCGCGCTGCTCATTGCGGGTGCTGTCGGCGGCGGCGCCTGGCCGACGACGCGCATCGCGGCGCCAACGCCGCCAGTGCCGCCACCGTCGCCCGCCGCGCCCGCGGCGACCTCGGCCGCAGCGACGCCAGCGCACAACTGCCGCATCTGGAGCTCGATTGGCTCGCTGCCGGAAGGTGTCTTGACCGACCAGCTCCTCGCCGGCAGCACGGCGCAGACCTACAACTTGAAGCTCCTCGGGGGCGGCAATCGGGATGGCTGGGGCCTGCTCTACTACCTTCCCGCCGCGTTCCCGCTCCCGATCTGGGGGCCGATCGTGCACCGCGGCGGTCCTTCCGCCTTGGAGGATCCCGATTACGATCGCGCCGTCGCGGAGGCCGAATCGCTGCGGCCCGAGACGGTCATCGCGCACGTACGCGCCGGGACGTCCGGTCACTTCGATCTCCCGGACCCGCACCCGTTCCTGCATGCGGTGCAGCACGAGCGCACCGTCGCCTTTGCCCACAACGGCGGTCTCAGCAGCGCTGACACCGCCGCCGTGGCCGCCTACCTGGGCGACTACGGGGACTCGGTGCGCGCGCTGGCCTACGTCGCGGGACATCCGGGCACCGGGCCGATCGATTCCGAGCTCGCCTTCCTCTACTTGCTGAAATTCGCCGACGAGCATCCGGAGTACGCCAGTCGCTCAGCGGCGCTGGCGGCCGCGGTGCGCCAGTACCGGGAGGAGATCAACCTCAATCCGAGCCTCAACTTTCTCTTTGCCGATGGCGATACGCTCTATGCTTGCTCGCTCTGGCCGAACGCACGCAACCCCCTGCGCTACTGGCCGGCGGAGGGCGACCCGGTTGCGGCGAGCCCGTACTGGGTGGTCGCCTCCGAGCGGATGGGCTCGCAGGCGAGTCGCTGGGGGACGATCCCGAGCGGCACGCTCGCGGTCTTCGCCCCGGACGCCGCGCCGCGGTTCCTCTAC
>Ga0180429_10001208_pt1 | contig 22103 bp, 24 predicted proteins | sample SS_ome_FD_132428 | JGI IMG/M metagenome (GOLD analysis project Ga0180429, IMG submission 132428) | Hypersaline lake sediment archaeal communities from the Salton Sea, California, USA - SS_1_S_1 metaG | ecosystem: Environmental > Aquatic > Non-marine Saline and Alkaline > Hypersaline > Sediment ...
ACCCGATAGGGCGGCAGTTCCATGACAAACGGGGTGGCCGGCCCCTGGATCACCGTGGATCTCAGCAGCTTGGCCACCAGCAGGGCCCCGGCCCAGGAGATCAGGGTGATGACCAGCATGACCTGGGCCCGGTGATCCGTGAAAAACGCCGCCACCAGCAGGGCATACACGGGCAGCTTGGCCCCGCAGTTCATGAAGGGCACGGTGAGCAGCGTGGCCAGGCGCTCCCGGGGAGACTTGAGGGTCCTTGTGGCCATGACACCCGGCACGGCGCACCCCCCGGCAATGCCGCCGGAAACGATAAACGCCATGACCGATGCCCCGTGCAGGCCGAACATCCGGAACACCCGGTCCAGCATGAACGCCATCCGGGCCAGGTACCCGGAATCCTCCAGAAACGAGATGCCCAGGAACATGAACAGAATCAGGGGCACGAACCCCAGGACCCCGCCCACCCCGTCAATGATGCCGGAAATCACAAGGGACTTGAGCAGCCCGTCGGGAAACAGCAGTTCGGCCCGGCCCCCGAGCCACCCGAAAAAGTTCTCAAACCATTCCACCGGCACCTCGCTGTAGGTAAAGGTGAATTGATACAGCGCCATGAGCACGCTGACCATGATCACCGGACCCAGGAACCGGTGGGTCACGATCTTGTCGATTCTGTCGGACCACGCCAGCCGGTTTTGATCCCAGGTGTGGGAGATCACCCCCTGCTTGAGGATCGAGGCGATAAACCCGTACCGCTGGTCCGCGATCATGCCTTCCGCATGGGTGTCTAAGGTGACATCAAGATGATGGGTCAGTTTTTGCGCCACAGACACCAGCCAGTCATGGGTTGCGGGCAGGTGCGATTTGCCCGCTGCCATGATCCGGGCATCATTTTCCAGGTATTTCAATGCCACCCACCGGGGAAGATACCGGTTGGTCAGAAAAAGATCTGAACGGATCCGGGTTTCCATCTCATCCAGGACCTCATCCATATCCCGGCCATAGGAAATCTTCACCGGTGCCGGTCGGGACCCGGCATGGGCTGCCACGGTCTTGAGCAGCTGATCTCTGCCTTTGCCGGTGCGGGCCACCATAGGCACCACCGGCAGACCCATCAACGAGGCCAGTTTGTCGGTATCAATGGTTATCCCCCGTTTTTTTGCCACATCCATCATGTTCAAGGCAATACAGACATTGGCGCCCATCTCCATGAACTGAAGGGTGAGATACAGATTTCTTTCCAGGTTGGATGCATCCACGATATTGACGATCATGGCCGGTTTTTCGTTGACAATAAAATCCCTGGCCACCACTTCTTCCAGAGAATAGGCGCTCAAAGAATAGGTGCCCGGCAGATCCACCACATGGAATTCATGCGTGCCGGATACACAGCGGCCTTCTTTTTTCTCGACTGTCACCCCCGGATAGTTGCCCACATGCTGCCGGGCCCCGGTCAGGGCATTGAACAGGGTGGTTTTGCCGGAATTGGGGTTTCCGGCCAAAGCAATGGTCCTCCCCATATCAGTGAACCTCCACGAAAATAAAGTCTGCTTCATTGTTTCTCAACGTCAGCGTGCCTCCCATGATCCGCAGCGACACCGGGTCATTCAACGGGGCACGGCCCTGAATCCGTACTTCCTTTCCCGGGACCAGGCCCATATCCCGGATCCGCCGGCCCAGCTCATCTTTGGCTTTTACGCTGACAATGGTCCCGGTCTGATTCACCTGCATCTGTCTCAATGGAATACCTGTCATGTCTGCTCTCCTTTTTATTTACGGATCAAACAGCTAAGTTTTATAAGGCTAACTTTTAACAATGTCAACAACATTTTTGATCATGCTTAATTTATTTTTAGTTGACTTATTATATCATTTGGATATAAAAAAAACAGGAACCCAAGATGGAGGCAGACATGGAAAAGACCATTCCCCTTTCCGAAAACATTGAAGATTACCTGGAAACCATACTGAGGCTGCAAATCCGGAATAAAGTGGCAAGATCCAAGGACATTGCCGAAGAACTCAATATCAAACGGGGATCTGTCACGGGCATGCTCAAAAAACTGGCCGCACGGAAATTGATCGATTATGAACCATACGGATATGTCACGCTGACCCCGGAAGGGGAAAATATCGCAAAAAAAATTGAATACCGTCACACGGTACTCAAGGATTTTTTATTCAGAATTCTGGAAGTGGATGAGGCACGGGCCGATGAAACCGCCTGCCGGATGGAGCATGCCATGGACAGTCAGTCGTTCAAAAAATTCGTGGAATTCATCGCCACCCTGGATGCCTGTCCTCACAGAAAGCAGAACCTGGACCAGGCATGAAGGTCACCACCGGTCTTTGGACCAGACCGCTGTGGCGGTTAGTCCCTGCTGCTTCCGGCTGATCCGGCCGTTTTTCTGAATCCCCGTCAGATAGGGTTCAATGATCTGTCTGAGGTCTGTTTCAGGCAGATCCCTCACCTTCTGAAAAAATGCCGTCTGGCTTTCTATTTCCTGGTCCACAGAAGTGGTCTGGTCCCATTCCATTTTATCAAACCAGATATCTGGAAACACTTTCATGGCAAACAACAGATTGATTTTATACAGGATGGACTGGGGCCGGTCATCTAAGGGGCGGTCCATGATCTTTTCCCACAGAGCAGCCATGACCGGGTCCGGTTTTTTATCGGCCCACCCCCGGACGGCAAACCCTTTTCTGCCGCAGGCCATCATTTTAAAAAACGACCGGGATGTCGACAATGCCGGGGCCATGAACCCGGTGACCAGATCGAACCGGTTTTTCCACCCGTATTGGTCGATATCCACCTCATACCAGTCTTCACAGCGCAATTGAATCCGGTCTCTGAGATGGGAAGGCACGGCCTGGTCAAGCCGGTCCAGCATGGCGGTCGAAAAATCAAGGGCTGTGACCGTTGCTCCGGATTCAGCCAGGCCCAGGGCCAGCTCTCCGGTCCCGCACCCGATGTCCAGCACGGTCATGTCCTTGGACAGCAGTCCGGCTTCCCGGAACCGGGCCAGGGCTTTTTCCACCTTCCGGCGCTGTTTTTCTTTTTTTCCCCGGTTATAGGTCGCCGCTGCCTTGTCCCAGTATTCCGGGGTTGAAAATCCCTTATGAACGGCATACGTGTCATCGGATTTGACCTTTTCCCATTCATGAATCCAGAAATCAGTGGTAAAGATATTGTCCATTTTATCGTCCTTTTCTTCACCTGAGACGGGGGATGCCGGGCATCACGGTGTTTTGGGTTTTTTACCGGGAAAAACACAGATATCGAACAGCGGGCAGATGCCGCACCTGGGGGTTCTGGCATCACAGATCTCTCTGCCGAAATAGATGAACTGCAATGACAGGTCGCTCCAGACCGGTTCCGGAACGATTTTCATCAGATCGAATTCCACTTTGACCGGATCGGACGATTTTGTCAGACCCAGGCGGTTGGATATTCTGAGCACATGGGTATCCACCACAATGGCCGGCTGGCCGAACGCCGCCGACCGCACCACATTGGCGGTTTTGCGCCCCACACCCGGCAGTTTCACCAGAAGGTCCAGGTCATCGGGTACCTGACCGGCATGGCGTTCCAGCACAGCCCTTGCACAGGCCTTGATATTTTTGGCCTTGTTGTTGTAAAAGCCGGTGGAATAAATAATTTGTTTGATGTCTCTTAGATCAGCCGCCGCCAAAGATGCCGGATCCGGAAATTGGGCAAACAGATGGCCGGTCACCCGATTGACCTGCCGGTCCGTGCACTGGGCCGACAAAATGGTGGCGGTCAGCAGCTGAAACGGGGTCTGATGCACCAGTTGGGTCTTGACATCCGGGTACCGGTCTTTTAATGTGCGCAGCAAAAAATGAATATCCACGGTTTTCATGAAAGACAGTTATATATGAGAGAAAAAAAAAGTACAAGCCCTGTCCGTGCCCTGGGGCTGTGTTCCGGCGGGCTGGACAGCATGCTGTCCGGTCTGGTGCTCAGAAACCAGGGCATCGATGTGACCTGGATCAGTTTTGAAACCCCGTTTTTCACGTCGGAAAAAGCGGTAAAAGCCTCCGCTGTCTGCGGCATCCCTTTGATCACAAAAGACATCACCGGCCCTTACCTGGAAATGATGCAGGCCCCAAAAGCCGGATTCGGAAAAAACATGAATCCGTGCATGGACTGCCATGCCCTCATGTTTGAAACGGCCGGGCAGATCATGCAGGAGACGGGATTTGATTTTTTGTTCAGCGGCGAGGTGGTGGGGCAGCGGCCCATGTCCCAGACAAAAAACGCTCTTCAATACGTGGAAAAAAACAGCCGGTACAAAGAATTTATCCTGCGCCCCTTAAGCGCCCTGTGCCTGCCAAAAACCCCCATGGAAGCCGACGGACGGGTAGACAGATCTCAGCTTCTGGGCATCAACGGCCGGTCCAGAAAACAGCAGCTGGCACTGGCCCGGGAACTGGGTATTACCCAATACCCGGCCCCGGCCGGGGGATGCCTGCTGACGGACCCGGGATTTTCCAACCGGCTCAAGGACCTGTTTTACATTCAGAAAACCCGGGAAGTCCGCCAGATACATCTGCTCAAATTCGGCCGCCACTTCCGTCTGGCCGATACCTGCAAACTGATCATCGGACGATCAAAAACAGACAACGATCAGATCCTGACCTGGGCTGACCCGACCGCGGATGTGCAATTCAATCATGCCTGGCTGCCGGGCCCCACCGCCCTTCTCACCGGCCGGTACACAAACACGGAAATTGAAAAAGCCGCTGCCATGACAGCGGCTTATGCCAGAACACCCAAACAAGCGCCCACTGAAATCCAGGTGACCCTCAATCACGCGCATACCCGAATCACGGTGATTCCTCCAACAGCGTCGGAACTGACATCCCTGATCATCTGACCCTTGTCCGTGCCTGCAAAAAGCATCAATAGTAGATCATTTTCTCCCAGAACTCTTTTTCATCCTTGTCCCAGTCCTTGCCGAATTTTCTTTCACAAAATGCTGCCAGACGATTGTACCAGCTGGTCCAGGGATTTTTTCCTTCTTTTTTGGCTTTCAGCACATCCAGCAGAAACGTTTCAATATTGATCATTTCCTCTTTGGGAATATAGGAACAGGCACCACCCAGGTAGGATTTCTTGATATTATCGGGACTCAAGGCATGGGCTGTGAGCATGACCGTAACAATCCCCTTTTTATTGGCTGTTTCCAGAAGCTGATATCCATCCACACCCATGATATCGAGTATGGCAATATCAAATGTCTGCTCTCTCAACAGCTGATCCGCTTCTTCAAAAGACTGGGCCCGAAACACGGTGCACATGTCCAGCAGTTCTTCCAGAGAATCCAGCACGTCGGGTTCATCATCAACGATCAATACTTTTTTGTTTTCCAAACTGATATCTGTCATGATTTTTTCCATTCACGTTTACGGGGTTGATACACTTTTTCAGAAATTCGACAAACAGTCACATTGTTTTTCAAACATAAGACTTTTTCAACCGGTTTCAATGCCGGGCTCCGTCTGCAGGGCACGAAGCTGCCCGCAGGCAGCCAGGATATCCGCCCCTTTGCTTTTCCGGACAATGGCGGTCATGTTTTTATCCAGCAGAACCTGAAGAAACCTTTTGACACTATCCGGATCAGGGGCCTTTAAATCCGACCCCGGGTGCGGATTGAAGGCAATGAGATTGATCTTGGCCCGCAGCGGGGTCAACAGCCGGACCAGCGCTCCGGCATGCGCAGGCGTATCGTTCACCCCCTTGATCAGGATATATTCAAAGGTGATCTTGTTTCTGGGCTTCATGGTGACATTTTTGCAGGCATCCAGAAGCTGGGCCAGGGGATAGGTGCGGTTCACCGGCATCAGCCATGACCGGGTATGGTCGTCTGTGGCATTGAGGGATACGGCCAGATTCACGGAACAGACTTCCCCGAGATCCAGGATCCCCGGCACCAGGCCGCAGGTGGACACCGTGACCCGTCTCGGAGAACACTTCAATCCGAAATCCGTGTCCGTGATCACCTGGATGGCCTGAATCACGTTGTCATAATTGGCCAGCGGCTCGCCCATGCCCATGAACACGACATTGGACAATTTCTGCGGATCCATGTGTCTTTGGGCCAGAAATGTCCGCACCGTGCGGACCTGGTCGATAATCTCCCCGGCGGACAGATTGCGCACCCATCCGCCTTTGGCCGTCAGGCAGAACCGGCAGTTCATGGCACATCCCACCTGGGAGGACACGCACAGGGTAAAATGGTCTTTTTCCGGAATGAGCACCGATTCGATATGTGCGCCGTCCGACAAGCAAAACAGATATTTTTCAGTGGTGTCGGCAGACACCTGCGTGTCCGCCAGCGTCAGGCAGTCAATATAAAAGTGTCGGGCCATCAACGCCCTCAGGTCTTTACCCAGATCGGTCATCTGGTCGAAATCACCGGCCAGTTTCAGATACAGCCATTTGAACACCTGTTTGGCCCTGAACGGCCGGACCCCGTTTTCCTCAAGCCATCGGGAAAGGTCTTCCCGGGTATAATTCAATAGATTTTCCATTCCCATTCCTGTGGATCCAACTGGATTATTTCCTTGACATAGCACGGTTTATGAACTAAATTCAATGATTTGATTTGATATTGTGATGAAGGTCTTTTTATGTTTGAAAATTTGAGCGACAGGCTGGACTCGGTCTTCAAAAAGCTGAAAGGCCATGGCACCCTGAATGAGAAGAACATCGAAGATGGTCTCAAACAGGTTAGAATGGCACTTCTGGAGGCGGATGTCAATTATCGGGTTGCAAAAAATGTCATTTCAGATATAAAGACCCGGGCACTGGGCCAGGAGGTCATGGACAGCCTGACTCCGGGCCAGCAGGTCATCAAGATCGTGTATGACGAGTTCACCCGGATGATGGGATCGGAGCACCAGGCGTTGAATCTGGGAACCGGTTCTTCCGGGGCCATCATGCTGGTGGGGCTCCAGGGGTCGGGTAAAACCACCACCGCCGGAAAACTGGGCCTGTTTCTGCGAAAGCAGGGGAAAAAGCCGTTTCTGGTGCCCGCGGATGTGTACCGGCCGGCAGCCATCGACCAGCTGAAGAAAATCGGGATCCAGCTGGACCTGCCGGTGTTTGACAGCACCCCGGACATGGAACCCCTCAAGATCTGTCAGAGCGCCCAGCTGGCGGCACGGGAACAGGGGTGTGACACCCTGGTGTACGACACGGCCGGACGCCTGCACATGGACGACACCCTGATGGCGGAACTGGAAACCCTGAAAAAGGGGGTCAGTCCATCGGAAATCCTGCTGGTGGCCGACGCCATGACCGGCCAGGATGCCGTGAACATTGCCGGTTCTTTTGACCAGCGACTGGATCTTACCGGTGTGATCCTCACCAAAATGGATGGAGATGCCAGAGGCGGGGCAGCCCTGTCCATCAAGGCGGTCACCGGCAAACCCCTGAAGTTCATCGGTGTGGGGGAAAAATTCACCGGCCTGGAAGCGTTTCACCCGGACCGGATGGCCTCCAAAATTTTAGGGATGGGAGACACCCTCTCTTTTATCGAACGGGCCCAGGATGCCGTGGATGAAAAAGAGGCCAACGCCCTTGAAAAGAAACTGCGGCAGAACGCCTTTACCCTGGAAGATTTCAGAAACCAGATGAAAACCGTCCGGAAAATGGGATCTGTCAAGGATATTTTAGGCATGCTGCCGGGAATGAACAAAAAACAGCTCAAAGGGGTGGACATCGATGAAAAGGAATTTGTGAAAATCGAAGCCATCATCAATTCCATGACCCAGGAAGAAAGAGAAAAATACGCCATTATCAAGGCTTCCCGGAAAAAACGGATCGCCCAGGGCTCCGGGACCACGGTCCAGGATGTCAACAAGCTGTTGAAAAGCTACACCCAGTCCATGAAAATGATCAAGAAGTTCAATAAAGGCGGCATGCGCTCACTGAAAAACATGCTGCCGTTTTAAGGAGAAAAACAACCTATGTCCGTTAGAATCAGACTGAGCCGTAAAGGCACCAAGAAAAAACCGTTTTACAGAATCGTGGCCGCAGACATTGAAGCCCCAAGGGATGGCCGGTTTCTGGAAACCCTGGGCACCTACAATCCCATGACCGAACCGGCCGACATCGTGCTCAAGCAGGACCGGATTCAGTACTGGCTGGATCAGGGGGCCAAACCCTCCACCACGGTGGCGAGCATCTTGAAAAAACAGGCGGCTTCCCCTGAACCGGCCGCATCTGCCTGAACCTGACTTTTTTTGACGCATCCGGATTCTCACCCCTTTGTCACAGCAAGGAGACGGACCTATGAAAGAGCTGATCGAATACATTGCCAAATCACTGGTGGACAACCCAGACCAGGTCCAGGTATCGGAAGTGGTCGGAGACCAGACATCGGTTCTGGAGCTCAAGGTGGCCAAAGAGGATCTGGGAAAGGTGATCGGCAAACAGGGCAGATCCGCCCGGGCCATGAGAACCATTTTAAGTGCGGCATCCACCAAGATAAAAAAAAGAACCGTGCTGGAAATCATTGAATAACAGGGAACCCGTGGTCGACACTCCCTTATCGAAAACCGGGACCGACACACTGATGGTCATGGGACAGATTACCGGGGTTCATGGCCTGGACGGCAATGTCAAGGTCCGGTCTTTTGCACAATCACCGGATTTTTTTGCACCGGGAACCCGGGTATTCATCCCGGTAAAAACCCGTGAACACGCCAGTCCGTTTGACATCCAGCGGTGTGTGCCTCACAAGAAAGGTCTGCTGATGCATCTGGCCGGCGTGGATGACAGGGATGCGGCGGAAGCGCTGATCGGAAAACCGCTTCTGGTGCACCGAAGCCGTCTGCCGGAGCCGGAAGACAATGCCTGGTACTGGCAGGATCTCTACGGCCTGACCGTCACGGACCAGACCCTGGGGGATCTGGGAATCATTGACACCATTTTTTCCACCGGGGCCCATGACATCCTGGTGGTGAAAGACCGGGAAACCGAACGGTTGATTCCCATGCACCGGCACTTTGTCCTGTCCGTGGATCTTGACAAGGCCGTGGTGATCACCCGGCTGCCGGAAGGATATGAATAGGCTGCCGGCATGAAGTTTACGGTACTGACCTTGTTTCCGGAGCTGGTGCAGGCGTTTTTTGACCACGGCATCATCGGCCGGGCCATCCGGCAGCACCTGATTGCCGGGCACACCATCCAGATCCGGAAGTTTGCCACGGACCGGCACCATACCGTGGATGACCGGCCCTATGGCGGGGGATGCGGCATGATCATGAAACCCGAACCCCTGGCACAGGCCATTGCTCTGGCAAAAAAACAAACGCCTCTGGCAACGGTGGTGCACATGACCCCCCAGGGGGAACCGTTTCACCAGCAGATGGCCCTGGACCTCGCACGCAGCGAAACCGCGCTGATTTTTGTGTGCGGGCGGTATGAAGGCATTGATGAACGCATCATCACGGGGTATGTGGACAGGGAGATCTCGGTAGGGGATTATGTCATGACCGGGGGAGAACTGGCCAGCATGGTGATCATGGATGCGGTGTCCCGGCTGATTCCGGGCGTTTTGGGCGGCGAAGAATCCTGTGCATCGGATTCCTTTATGGATCACCGACTGGAACATGCCCAGTACACCCGGCCTGAATCGTTCATGGGGAACCGGGTCCCCGAGGTGCTGCTGTCCGGAGATCATGGACGGATTGAGAAGTGGCGGACCCGGTCCTCACTGTCCCGGACGTTTATCAACCGGCTGGATCTTCTGGCTGATCATCCGCCGGATCCGGAAGAAACCGCCCTGCTGGAACTCTGGTACAGGGAACTGAAAACACTTTTGCACAGAAAATAACGGCCATGGTCAAGCGCACAGAGACTGGATCTATGATGGGCAACCTGTATGCCGCTCTGGTCCACTATCCAGTGGTGAACCGGCAGGGAAAAACCATTGGTTCGGCCCTGACCACCATTGATCTGCATGATATGGCAAGGGCCTGCATGACCTTTGGGGCAAAACGGGTATATGTGATCACCCCCTATCGGGACCAGGCAGACCTGGCGGATGAGGTGATCCGGCACTGGACCCTGGGAGCGGGATCCCGGTTGAATCCCTCACGGAAACAGGCCCTTGAACGGATCCGGGTGACAGACGCTTTTGAAAATGCGGTCCGCCAGATTGAGGCAAAACACAACCGGCCGGTGACAATTGTTGCCACCAGTGCCCGAACGCACATACAAACGATTTCAACCTGTGCCCTAAAGCAGAAACTGATGGCGGACATTCCCTGTCTGCTGGTTTTCGGCACGGCATGGGGGTTGGCGGACGAGCTGATACAAACATGTGATCTGCAGCTGGATCCGATAACGGGTCCGGGGGATTACAACCACCTGTCGGTTCGATCCGCAGCATCCATTTACTTGGACAGACTGATGAACAGCTGATTGTAAGATATCAGACAACAACCAGGAGGAAACATGAGCAACGTAATAGAAAAACTGGAAAAAGAACAGATGCGCCTGGACATTCCAAAATTTGATTCAGGAGATACCATCAAGGTGCATGTCAAGATCAGGGAGGGGGACAAGGAACGAATCCAGGTATTCCAGGGCGTGGTCATCAAAAAGACCAATGGGCTGGCCGGTGCCCGTTTCACCGTCAGAAAGATCTCCGGCGGCATCGGTGTGGAACGTATCTTTCCGCTGTACTCCCCGATCGTGGACAAAATCGAAGTGGTGAGCAAAGGACGGGTCCGGCGTTCCAAACTGTATTACCTGCGCAACCTGCGCGGCAAAGCGGCCAGGATCAAAGAAAAGCGCTTTGCATAGCAGATGTCCCATGCGGCAGATCGAAAAAACGGTCCGTCAGAAGGGGTTTTCACTGATTGCAGGTATTGACGAGGCCGGCAGGGGACCCCTTGCCGGCCCTGTCGTGTCTGCGGCAGTGATCCTGCCCGCCGATTTTTTTTGTCCGGATATCAGGGACTCCAAAAAACTGTCGGAAAAAAAACGCCGTCAGCTGTTTCCGGAAATCATGACCCATGCCTTGGCTGTGGGCGTGGGCGTGTGCGATCACAGGGAAATCGATACCACCAACATTCTGGCTGCGGCCCTGTGTTCCATGAAACGGGCGGTCATGAACCTGGATCCGGGTGCTGATTTTCTTCTGGTGGACGGGAAATTTCTTGTGAACACGGACATCCCCCAGCAGGCCGTCGTCAGAGGAGACAGCCTGAGTCTCTCGATCGCCGCCGCATCCATCATTGCCAAAGTCACCCGGGACAGAATCATGGCCACCCTTGACCAGGCCTATCCCCAGTACCATTTCATCCGGCACAAGGGCTATCCTACCGGAGTCCACAGGCAGGCAATCAAAGATCATGGTCCCTGCCCGGTTCACCGGAAAACATTCAAAGGCGTCATACTGGGATGACACGATACCGACAGGAGATGGGCCGGTCCGGAGAAAAGATGGCGGCAGACCATCTGGCGGCATCCGGCTACACCATTCTGGAAACCAATTATACCACCCGGTTTGCAGAAATCGATATCATTGCCGCCTTTGACGGCTGGCTTGTGTTTGTGGAAGTCAAGGCCCGTTCAAATGTGAGGAAAGGGTTGCCCAGAGAAGCGGTGAATGCCGTCAAGCAGCACAAAATCATGCAGGCGGCGCAGCAGTTTCTGAAAACCCGGTCTTCGGCTGACTGGCGCCACGTTCGTTTTGACGTGATGGAAATTTATTTTGGCACAGACGAACCCCGGATCAATCATATCCCCCATGCCTTCCATATCGGATAACCCCCCTGTTCATACCGGCACCCTCTTTGTGGTGGCCACCCCTCTCGGAAACCTTGAGGACATGACATTTCGTGCGGTGAGAATTCTGAAACAAGTATCTCTGATCGCTGCTGAAGATACGCGTCACTCCAGAAAACTGCTGTCCCATTACGGCATTGCCGCACCCGTGGTTTCCTGCCACGAACACAATGAAATGAGGACAGCGGAAAAACTCATTCCGCATCTGAAACTAAAAAAAGATATCGCTTTGATCACGGATGCCGGTACCCCCTGCATTTCCGATCCCGGGTACCGTCTGGTCACAGCGGTCCTGGCACAGGGCATTCCCGTGGTTCCCATCCCAGGGTGTTGTGCTGTGGTTGCCGGGCTCAGCGTGGCCGGCCTGCCCACGGACCGATTTCTGTTTGCCGGATTTCTGCCCAAAAAAATCACGCATCAGGAACAGGCCATCCAGGCCCTGGCAGATCAGTCGGCCACCCTGGTATTTTATGAATCCCCCAGGCGCATACAAACCCTTTTGGAAAGGCTTTTGGCCATTTTAGGGGATCGAGACGCCTGCCTGGCCCGGGAAATCACCAAACTGCACGAAACATTCATCCGGGGACCGCTGTCCCATGTCATTGCCTGCCTGGGCACGAACACGCCCCTGAAGGGCGAATGCACCTTGTATGTGGCCGGTGCAAAAGCACCGGAACCTCCTTCGTCCCGGGTTTTGGAAACCCTGATTCAAAACCGGCTGGCCGAGGCACCCCTGTCCACGGCAGATCTGGCCAAAGAGATCTCACACCAATACGCAGTGTCGAAAAAACAGGCGTACGACACCATTTTAAGGTTGAAATCCTCCCATTCAAACCCTAACCAGGAAGGTCCCCATGAGCCTTGAACTTTGCTATGTCATTGTCGGTATTCTGCTGCTGTTCGCGTGTTTTGATCTGATGATCGGGGTGAGCAACGATGCCGTCAATTTTTTGAACTCATCCATCGGTTCCAAAGCCGCCCCGTTCGTGGTCATCATGATTGTGGCCAGCCTGGGAATTCTGGCAGGGGTCATGTTTTCAGGCGGTATGATGGAGGTGGCCAGAAAAGGCATTTTTCATCCCCAGTTCTTTACCATGCCTGAGCTGCTGATGATCTTTCTGGCGGTGATGATCACCGACATCCTGCTGCTGGACCTGTTCAATACCTACGGGCTGCCCACCTCCACCACGGTCTCCATCGTGTTCGAACTGCTGGGGGCGGCCGTGGCCGTCTCCATTATCAAACTGCTGCACACGGTGGACGGCACCATGGCCCTGTGGGACTATATCAACACGGCCAAGGCCATGGCCATTGTGGGCGGCATCCTCTTATCCATTGTCATCTCCTTTTTTTCAGGGGCGGTGGTGCAGTTCATCTCCCGGCTGATCTTCACCTTTGACTATCAGAAACGCCTGAAACGCTATGGGGCCTTGTGGGGCGGCATGGCCATGACCGCCATCACCTTTTTCATCCTCATCAAAGGCGCCAAAGGCGCCACTTTTATGACGGAAAACACCCTGAACTGGATTCAACACCACACCCTGACCATTCTGGGAGGCTTTTTTGTCGTTTCAGCCGTCATTCTCCAGCTGATGATCTCCGTTTTCAAAATCAATATTCTCAAAATAATTGTCCTGGTTGGCACCTTTGCCCTGGCCATGGCGTTTGCCGCCAATGACCTGGTCAACTTCATCGGCGTGCCCCTGGCCGGTCTCACAGCCTTTACCACGGCCCTGGCATCCACGGATCCCATGACTGTCACCATGGAAGCGCTGAGCAAAGCGGTCCAGACCCAGACCGGTCTGCTGCTGCTTGCCGGCAGCATCATGGTGGCCACCCTGTGGGTGTCCAAAAAAGCCAGGACCGTGACGGAAACCGAAATCAGTCTGGGAAAACAGGATGAAGGACCGGAACGGTTCGAATCCATCTGGGTGTCCAGGAAAATCGTGGCCCTGTTCTATCATGTTTTCAGCTCTCTGCGCACCGTGATACCGCAACCTGTGCGCCGGCACGTGGCGGCCCGCATCACCCCCACCCCGGTCCACCACGGCGGGTCTGCCGGTGAAAAACCCTCCTTTGACCTGATCCGGGCCTCGGTGAACCTCATGGTGGCCAGCGCTGTGGTCTCTTTTGCCACCTCCCTGAAGCTGCCCCTGTCCACCACCTATGTCACCTTCATGGTGGCCATGGGGTCTTCCTTTTCAGATCAGGCCTGGGGAAGGGAAAGCGCGGTGTTCCGTATCACAGGGGTTCTGGCGGTGGTGGGCGGATGGTTCATGACCGCGTTCATCGCGTTTATGGTGGCCTTTGTGTTCGCCAACATCATTTATCATTTCAATACTGTCGGCATTGCCGGTCTCATGCTCTTTGCCGGATTCATGATCTGGAAAAACAAGAAAAAGCATGATGATCAGACCAGGGAAAAGCAAGAGATCAATATTTTTCAGTTTGAAAAAGTGGACCACTTCGAGGCGGCCGTATCCGACACATTCGATCATCTGGCGTTGCAGCTCAAAGGCATCCGGGAATCCTTTGACAGGACCTTTGATGCCCTGTTCACCGAAGATATCGGCACCCTGCGCCAGGAGCGGAAACGCACCAAACAGGTCCAGTTGAGTACCAATACCATTGTGGCCAATATTTTCAAAGTCCTGCGCCTGCTTCAGAAAACAGACAACCAGGTATCCTACAACTACTACCAGATCATCCGCCGGCTCCAGAAACTGTCAGATGGATACCGGGACACGGTGATCCGGTGCACCATGCATGTGGCCAACCGCCACACGGGATTGCTGCCGGTTCAGGTCCAAGAACTCATGGAGATCAAACGCGTGATCCTCCATATCTTTTCAACTGTGGAAGCCGCACTGGCCAAAAAACAGATCGTGGACTGCCATGAGATTGTGGCGCAGTTTCATTATCTGCGGGAACTGGTGGATGATTTCAATGCCAACCAGATTGAACGCATCCGGAGCGAGTCCTCCAAAACACGGTTGAGCATTCTGTTTTACGCCATCTCCGGCAACTGCGTCATGATGGCCAAGCAGACCGTGAAACTGCTGGGAATTTTTAACGAAGCATTCATCAATCGCTCCAAATCCCCGGATCAGACCACCAAGTCCTGTTCGGAATACCGCCTGGATTAGGCCTGCATCCCAGTCGCGGCAGCACCGGACGGGATAAAAAAACAAAAGGGTTCTGTTCCGATCATTTCGGAACAGAACCCTTTTGAAAGGTGTTCACCAAATATGAATCTAATTCAGATTATTACATCTTGCTGCCTTCTGCATGGCTCTGCAGTTTGACCGCTACCTTTTCGGTGAGGCCGGCATAGTATTCTCTCAAAAGAACCAGCACTTCATCCCGGCCGAAATGGTCCACCACCTCTTCATTGTTGGACAGGGCATGACGCAGTTTGGTGCCGGACAGGATCACCCGGTCTTCTTTGGTGTGGGGACAGGTTTTCATGGAAGCCATGCCGTCACACTTGTAGCAGTAGAAGGTCCAGTCGATCTTCAGGGGCTCGCACAGCAGTCTTTTGGCATCTTCTACGGGCTGCGGAATCTGGTCAAAGATTTCCTGGGCCTCGAACAGGGTGTAAAAGTCACCCACGCCGGCATGGTCACGGCCGATGATCATCTTGTTGACACCGTAGTTCTGGCGGAAGGTGGCATGAAGCAGGGCTTCTCTGGGACCGGCATATCTCATATCCAGCGGATATCCGGCATTGACCACGAATTCGGGAACGAAATAGCCCTTGATCAGGGTATCGATGCAGTTGATCCGGACTTCGGCCGGAATATCACCGGGTTTGAGGTTTCCGATCAAAGAATGGATCAAGACACCATCACACACATCCAGAGCGATCTTGCACAGGTGCTCATGGGACCGGTGCATGGGGTTTCTCAGCTGCATGGCCGCCACGTTGGCCCAGCCTCTTTCATCGAAAATCGCGCGGGTTTCCGCCGGTGTCAAATACACGCCCTTGAATTTTTCCGGGAATTCCCCTTCGGACAGTACCTTGACCGGGCCGGCCAGGCAGAACTCTTTTCTGGCCATAACCATCTGAACCCCTGGATGATCTTCCATGGCCACTTTCCAGAACACATCATCGGCGGATTCTTCACCATGGCCTTTATAGACTTTTTCACATTCCCATTTTTTCTCGTCTTCACCCATTTCAAACTTTTCTTCCACCTTCATGGTGGCATAGATCTCGCCATTTCTTTCCAGGGCGATTTCATCCCCTTCCTTGATTTCAGCGGCATCTTCCTTGGCCACATCCAGCATCACCGGCACCGGCCAGAAGGTATCGTCTGCCAGCATATAGTTCTCACAAACGCCTTTCCAGTCCGCTTTGGTCATGAAGCCGTTCAACGGGCTGAAACCGCCGATACCCAGCATGATCAGGTCCCCTTTGACCTGGGAAGAAATTTCGATCTTTTTCAGGCCCTGGGCTTTTTTAAGTTCCGCTTCTTTTTCAGCACCTTCGAGCTTGCAGCACACCAGACCTCGTCCACCGTGGGGGGCAACTAATTTAGACATATAACGCATTCTCCTTAAAATAATTTATATTAACCCAACCGAATAAATGTTGTGCCAACATTTATTTAAAATGTTTATTAAAAATCTCGTAAGCTTTAATGAGAATTGACAAATTTGTCAAGAATTTTATTTATTTATCTGTGATCCCAAGGGCTGAAGCAATGTCCGCCATGGCCTGTGCATGCAGATCCGCATCCAGTTGCGGCTGTCTGAATGCGGCAAACACGGTGCCTGCAGCCCGGGCCGCCTGTTGGTCATACATGGAATCACCGATGAACAGCACCTGATCCGGGTAACATGAAAACCGGGCCATGATTTTTTCCAGCTGCTCCGGATGGGGTTTGGGGTTTGTCACGTCCGCAGCCGTCACCACCATGTCGAATTGATCGGTCAGGTGAAAATCCGAGAGCACCTTTGGCATGGTATCGGTTCGGTTGGTGGCGATTGCCCGGATATACCCGCAAGACCCCAGGATGTGTAACAGATCCACCAGTCCATCCGCCATTTCCATATACTGAATGAAATTATGGGCCCCGATCTGCTTGACACACCGGAACACCGGGCCATGATCCGTGACACCGGGAAAAAGATATGAAATGGCATCCGCCACGGTCATCATGTGGACCTGAACGAACTGTGAATCTGTCAGCGGCGGTTTGTTGAAATGATCCAGCACCAGATCATAAAATTTCCGATTGGCCCGGGCCGTGTCAAACATCACGCCGTCACAATCAAACACCACGGCCTTGATTTGCGATAAATTCATCTTGTGCTCACTTTCATTTGTTGATTGCCGGACCTGGTCACGGAGTTGTTTCCAGCGCCTGGCGGACCTGTTCCCATACCCCTGGTTCCTGAACAATCCGGGTGCCGTCCACATGGGTCACCGGCACCGCGCCCATCAGGGCATTGGTCAGAATAATGTTGGCACTGGAGGTCAGGTCCCGGACAGATACCGGTTGATGTTGCGTGACATATCCCTGATTTGCCAGTGCACGGATGGCGGCCGCCTGGGTAACGCCGGGCAGCACATGATCGGAGGCCGGAACTATGATGTCCCGGCCCGAAAGGATCATGATGTTGCAGGTATTGGTTTCCGAAACGCTCTGATCGGAATTCAGGATCAGGGCCTCGTCCCCGCCGTTTTCTCTGGCATATTGCGCTGCCTGGTCATAAAACAGATAGTTCAGGGTTTTATGCCCGGCCAGAAACGTATGTCTGGGATACGGATAGGTCACCAGATCCAGCCCGGTTTTCTCCAGAAGCGACAGCCGGTGACGGTAAGGCCGGACAAACACCGCTGAAAATCCGGGTCTGGCCAGAACAATCTTCACTGCGGCGTCCCGGGTCTCCAGACCGTTTTCCCTGATCAGACGCGCAATCACCGTCTCCCAGGTGATGTCCGGTGGGGCGGCTTTGAACAGTGTGCGCCAGGAATGGGTCATACGTTTGATATGCGCGCCCAGGCGGACCGGACAGCCCCTTGTCACCCGGATGGTTTCAAACACCCCGGCCCCGTATTGAAATCCTGGAATATGGGCCGGCACCATGACCTGCTCTTGAGCCACCATTTTCCCGTTGACCCAGGCTTTCAACCCCGTTTCCTCCCGGGTCCGGCCTTTTTGGCTCAGCGTGTTCATGACCGTTTTTCCCTTGTCCAGGGTTTCCTGAAACTCCTTTTCCGGGTCCGAGTCAAACACAATGCCACCGCCCACGGAAAAATAGATTCGATGGTCGTGTATGGTGGCGGTGCGGATGGCAATGGACAAATCCATGGTGTCATGAAAACTGATATATCCGATGGAACCGGTATAGACATGCCGTTTCACCGGTTCCAGCTCATCGATGATCTCCATGGCCCGGATCTTGGGGCATCCGGTAATGGATCCGCCTGGAAACGATGCCTTCATCAGATCCACACCGGTTTTACCCGGCAGCAACTCCCCCTGCACCACAGACACCAGATGAAACACATTGTCATAGGGCTCCAGCCGCTTGTGTTGCGTCACTTTGACCGAATCATGCACCGTGACCCGGGACAGATCATTGCGCATGAGATCAACGATCATGGTGAGTTCCGCGTCATCCTTGATGCTGTCGGCCAGGGTTTCCCTGTTTTTCCGGTCCTGTTCCGGAGTAGTTCCCCGGGCGATGGTGCCTTTGATGGGCCGGGTTTCCACCCGATGTCCCTGCTGGTGTAGAAAACGTTCCGGAGAAGTGGAAACGATCTGATGATCCCCGGCCTGAACAAACGCGAAAAACGGGGCTGGATTCCGCTGGAACAGGGACAGAAACAAGGCATAAGGGTCTCCTGCAAACCCGGTTTCAAAACGCTGAGCCAGATTGACCTGGTAGATGTCGCCGGCCGTCAGATATTGAATGATCTTTGCCACCGCATCCAGGTATTGTTTTTTCTCGAATCCGGACACCCATCCCCCGGGGTCCATGCTGAACTCTCCGGCCCCTTCCAGGGGTCGGCTGTTTGCCGGCGGATTTTCCATGAGATACCGTTTGAGCAACTCCCCGGACAGGGGGGAGAAATCCGGCGCATCCGTGGTTTCAAACACAGGCGTCGACACCGTGGTGTTGCCGGACATTCTGTTTTGAACCAGAACCAGGGACGGGGCTGTCAGATACATATCCGGCAGTCCGGTATCCATACAGGTGCGGGGCAGCGCTTCGATCACATCTTTGAGATCATAGGCCAGATATCCCATGAACCCGGCTGAAAAAGGGAATAAATTCGAAGCACTGTGCGGCAGACGACAATGATCGAGCAATAATTTCAGGCAGGTAAACGGATCTTCTTCGATCTTCAGCCGGGTATTCCGGCAGGTGATGTCCAGCTGCCGGCCGGACATCTTGATCTGCAGCCATGGATTGATGCCCAGCATATGATACCGGGAACAATCCAGGTCCGTGCCGGACAAAAGCACCACCGTGCCCGGCTGACGGCTGAACCGGGCGGCAAACTGCTCAAAAGGTTCCGGCAGGTCGATGGGTTCCTGCCGAACCCCGGCCAGCCTGGGCAGTTGTGTCACCCACGAGGTCATCGCAGAAAGGGATTCATGCGTTTTTCATTGGCAATGGTGGTTTCCGGACCGTGCCCGGTATAGACACGGGTGTCATCGGGCAGGTTCAGCAGTTTTTGCTTGATACTGGCTATCAGGGTATCATAGTCGCCCCCGGGCAGGTCGGTCCGGCCGATGGACCCGGCAAACAGGGTGTCCCCGGCAAACAGGTGCCCCGGCGTATACAGACAGATGCCCCCCCTGGAATGTCCCGGGGTATGGATGACCTTCAGGGTAATATTGCCGAAGCTCACGGTGTCCCCTTCGTTGAGCAGCAGATCCGGTTCCGGAGAATTTTCCGCAGACAACCCGAACGAGGCTGCGGACCGGGCCAGCTGGGCCAGCATGGGCACATCATCCGGATGAATGGCCAGTTCGGCACCAGTGACCTCTTTCATGCGCCGGTTGGCACCGACGTGATCAAAATGGCCATGGGTATCGATCAGATACTTCACTGTCAGTTTTTCTTTGGCCAGCGTCATGAGGATCCGGTCGGGATCATCTCCCGGGTCGATCACCACGGCTTCCCGGGTATCTTCACACCCCAGAATAAAGCAATTGGCCATGATCGGTCCCACTTCAAGCTTTTTTATAATCACAACACCCTCCTTGTCTCATTATGGTCTTTTTTCGGTTTGTTCGCCCTCAGATTGTGTCCGCCGGACCGGATCACCGGCCGATGGCCTCGCGGATCCGGTCCAGGATACCGTTCACAAACGGTCCTGATTCCCGGGTACTGTATTTCTTGGCAATGTCCACTGCTTCGTTGATGGTGACAGACGGGGGGATATCCGGTCTTTCCATCAGCTCAAAGGCGGCCATGCGCATGATATTCCGGTCCACAACCGGCATTCTGGATACTTTCCAGTTTCTGGAATAGGTTTCCAGCAATGGATCGATTTTATTCAGGGTTTTCACCACGCCCTGAACCAGTTCCATGAAAAACGGCTGAATCGTCGGCGTCAATTCCGCCTCGTTTTCCAGACAAAACGCCGCCACATCCGCCTGAACATCTCCGGAAGAATTCATGTCCAGGAAAAACAGTGCCTGTAGCGCCAGTTCCCTGGACTGCCTGCGATCTCCCATGAATTATCTGGCCTTTCCGAGGATCTCTCCCAGGTTGGCCATTTCAATGGCGCCCAGAGCCGTGTCAAACCCTTTGTTTCCGGCCTTGGTACCGGCCCGTTCAATGGCCTGTTCAATGGTTTCCGTGGTCAGGATACCGAACATCACCGGCACGCCGGTCTCCAGGCTGACACTGGCAATGCCTTTGGATACTTCGGCGCACACATAGTCATAATGGGAGGTGGCCCCTCTGATCACCGCACCCAGGCAGATAATGGCATCATATGTTTTGGCACCGGCCATTTTCTGGGCCGCCAGAGGAATCTCAAAAGCACCGGGCACCTTGACGATGGCAATATCCTGGTCCCGGGCACCGCTGCGGATCAATGCGTCCAGCGCCCCCTCCACCAGCTTGGATGTGATAAAATCATTGAACCGGGATACGATAATTCCGAATTTCTTTCCCTGGGCGGATAGATTGGCGTCTATAATCTGTGGCATGGTCATTTATTCCTTTGATGTTAAAATTGTCAGCAGTATTTATCCATGTGCAGCAGATGCCCCATCTTGGCCTGCTTGCATTTGAGATATCCCTGGTTGTAACAGTTGGGCGCCACTTCAATGGGCACCTGTTCCACCACGGTCAGGCCGTATCCTTCCAGCCCCACCATTTTTTTGGGATTGTTGGTCAACAGCCGCATTTTCTTGACCCCCAGACTCACCAGGATCTGAGCCCCGACCCCGTAATCGCGCATGTCCGCTGCAAATCCCAGTTTTTCATTGGCTTCCACGGTATCCATCCCCTGGCGCTGATATTCATAGGCTTTGAGCTTGTTGACCAGACCGATTCCCCGGCCTTCCTGGCGCAGGTATACCAGCACCCCGGCGCCTTCTTCTTCCATCATGGCCATGGCCCGGTAGAGCTGATCCTGGCAGTCACACCGAAGCGAGGAAAAAATATCCCCGGTCATGCATTCGGAATGAACCCGCACCAGCACCGCTTTTTTGGGGTCGATCTCCCCCTTGACCAAAGCGATGTGGGTGAGGTTGTCCAGATCGTTTTCATAGGCGATAATTTTGAATTCCCCCCCCACCCGGGTGGGAATCATGGTCTGAGCCGCCGGTTTGACGAAACTTTCGGTTTTGAGGCGGTATTTCACCAGATCCGCCACGGTGCAGATGCCGATGCCGTGTTTTTTGGCAAACTTTTCCAGAGACGGCATCCGTGCCATGGTCCCGTCCTCATCCATGATCTCACAGATCACCCCGGCGGGTTTGAGCCCGGCCAGCCGGGCCAGATCCACGGAACCTTCGGTCTGGCCGATCCGGACCATCACCCCGCCGTCCCGGGCCCGCAAGGGGAAAATATGCCCGGGCCGGGCAATGTCAGCGGGTGTGGTGTCATCGGCCACGGCCGTCAGAATGGTCGTGGCCCGGTCTGCAGCGGAAATTCCGGTGGTGACCCCTTTTTTGGCTTCAATGGATACAGTGAAGCCGGTTTCGAACTGGGAGGTGTTGTTCTCCACCATCATGGGGAGATCCAGCCGGTCCGCAATGCTGGAATCCAGAGACAGGCAGATGAGCCCCCTGCCGTATTTGGCCAT
>Ga0180429_10001210_pt1 | contig 22072 bp, 19 predicted proteins | sample SS_ome_FD_132428 | JGI IMG/M metagenome (GOLD analysis project Ga0180429, IMG submission 132428) | Hypersaline lake sediment archaeal communities from the Salton Sea, California, USA - SS_1_S_1 metaG | ecosystem: Environmental > Aquatic > Non-marine Saline and Alkaline > Hypersaline > Sediment ...
AAGCCTGAAAGCGTGAGATCCATAGCACCCCTGATCAACGGATGTTCCCAGCTCAGGTAATGCCTGTCTTCGTGTATCAGTGCCGTGGTGCGATGCGTGGTAAAGGTCATGCCTTCATCGGTCAGGCCCGGAAAATGATCAACCGACATTTGTGCAGTAGGGCGCAGTATGTAACTGTTGGCTGAATGATCTTCCATGTCCAGCCCATAGCAGTTGCTTAACTGATCGATATAACGCGTCAGTTCCGCGGTATATTCAGTGTCACGGATATAATCGGCCAGGTGATCGGCCTGTGGTTGACGGCAGGAACTGAGTTCCAGCAGGTGATCCCGTCCCTGTTCAAGTTCTGCCCGGGTTTTTTCTGACAGCTCCCTGGCAGCTGCAATCAGGGTATCAACCTGGACCTGGTCTGGATCTTTGAGTGCCTGTCTCAATGCCGGCTCCAGTTGCTTGAAAACGGTATGGCCTTCCGGGCAGGTACTCGCGAAAGCATCCAGTCCTTCAGCCAGCCAGTGATACATGGTCTGTGTTGCACTGTGTTCAAAATAGGGAATATGGATGTTGATGGTGTTTTTTTGCCCGATACGATCAAGGCGGCCAATACGCTGCTCCAGCAAGTCAGGATGGTAAGGCATATCAAACAACACCAGGTGGTGCGAGAACTGGAAATTGCGGCCTTCACTGCCAATTTCCGAACAGATAAGCAAAGGAGTGCCATCCTCGGGATCAGCAAACCATGCAGCTGCGCGGTCGCGCTCGATAATACTCATATGCTCATGGAATACGGCTGATAATATGCCTTCGCGAGTTCGCAGCACTTCTTCAAGCTCCATCGCCGTGTCGGCCTTGGCGCAGATCAACAGAATCTTTTTACCGGGGTGTTCATCAATAAATGAAGCCAGCCACTTCACGCGCGGATCGAATTCCCACCAGTCGGCATCTTTCATTCCTGCATTCATACGGTAGTGGTCTTCCGGTTGTAAGTAATGCTCTGGATCTTTTTCACTGTCGGCATCGATACGGTATGGCTCGGGCAAGGTCAGCGGGTAGTGATGAGGTTGTCTTTCCGGAAATCCTTCTATACGGCCACGGGTGTTTCTGAACAACACGCGCCCGGTACCATGACGGTCTATGAGTTCGTGGATAATTTTTTCACGCTGTTCAATGCGTTCCTGTGATCCCGGTTCACTGGCTTCGCTGCTTAAAAACAGTTGCAGGATTTCTTCATCATGCAACTGGGTTAACAGGCCCTGAACCTGGTTATGGTCGGCATTGGCATCAAGCAGAATTTCAACGGCTTCGGCAATCGGTGCAAAGTTCTTTTCATCTTCCTCGAATACCTTGAGGTCGTGGAAGCGGTCGGGGTCAAGCAGGCGCAAACGAGCGAAGTGTCCCTGCTTGCCAAGTTGTTCCGGCGTGGCGGTCAAAAGCAATACGCCAGGTGTATGTTCGGTAAGCTGTTCGATGGCCAGGTACTCATTGCTGGCTTTTTCCTCAGACCAGGCCAGATGGTGGGCTTCATCCACAACCAGTAGATCCCAGCCTGCATTCAGCGCCTGGGTGTGGCGTTGCGGATTATTCAAAAACAGTCCCAGGTGGCTGATGACCATTTGTTCAGTGACAAACGGGTTTTCACCATCCGTGCTTTCTTCAATGGCAACGCAGCGTTCTTCGTCAAAGATTTTGAAACTCAGGTTAAAGCGACGTAGTAATTCGACTAACCATTGGTGCAGCAACGGCTCAGGCACCAGGATCAAAACCCGCTCGGCACGGCCGGTCAGTAACTGGTGATGGATAATCATCGCGGCTTCGATGGTTTTACCCAGACCAACTTCATCAGCCAGCAATACCCGTGGATTTGAGCGCGTGGCCACTTCGTGTGCGATGTAGAGCTGGTGTGGCAGCAGTTCGGCACGAATACCGGTCAGGCCAAAGGTGTCAGATTGAGCCAGTCGCTGAGACTCTGTCAGTGTCTCATAGCGCAAATTGAACCAGCGCGGATGGTCAAGCTGTCCCCTGAGCAGCCGTTCCTGGGGGCGGCTGAAAACCTGGTTGGCTTCCAGCTCGCTTTCGTGAAGGGTGGTCTGTTCGCCTTCGTCATTAATGCCGCGGTAAACCAGCAGGCCATTAAGTTCTTCGACTTCCTGGATAAACAGCATCCAGCCGTGCTGGCTGAGCACTTTTTCGCCTTCAAGAAAGGCAACGCGGGTTAATGGGGCGTTCTGGCTGGCATAGGAGCGTTGCTCTCCGCTGGCGGTAAACAGGATGGTTACCGTGCGTCCTTCGGTTTCGACAATGGTGCCCAGCCCCAGTTCGGCTTCCGTGTCGCTGACCCAGCGTTGTCCAGTGAGAAATATCTGCATATCTATAATTTTAGCCAATAAAAAAGGGCGGCAATGATATCACTGATTTGCAATTATGTTACATTGGTTCGGGACAAAGCAGTTTCCGCTTGTCCTTTCCGAAAGACGCGGTAAATCCATCCTTGTACGCTTCCATGTCACATCCCTGTGACATAAGACTTTCGAAAAGGACAAGCGCAAACAACCAGTCAATAACCCTGGTCTTGAACAGAATCCTCATTTGAAAAACTGAACAAAATGTTTTTACATGAGTAAGTGGGTAATTAGGAGAAAAGTCGCTAAAATGCAAAAGTATGCCTGGATAATTGCTGTTCTTGTGCTGTTTGTGACTGGTTTTCTGTTGCAGAAGCTACCGTTATTGCAAACCTCTTCCAAAGCCGAAGTGATTTCATCCGACTGTGATTTGAGGCAGGGGGGCTGTGAGATCCAGTTGGGCGAATACCGAGGCATTTTTTCAATTCTTCCCAATGATTTTCAGGTCCTGCAACCATTGGAACTCGAACTAAAACCCCGGGTCAAAGCTGTCGACCAGTTTGATCAGGTGAGTGTTGAATTCGAAGGGATCAACATGGATATGGGCTATAACCGGGTGTTTCTTGAGGAACAGGGTTCACAAACTTATCAGGCAAAAGCCATGTTGCCTTCCTGTACGGCAGATACGATGTTCTGGCTTATCCACTTGATTATCAAAGAGTCTTCCGGGGTGACGGATTTTCAGTTTCGACTGCAAACCAAAAATCCCTGATGGTGATAATCATGTTTAACATATAAGAATTTGCTGAACTATAGCTATTTCCTTGTTTTTCTGGTATAAATCCGCCTCAAATTTGTCATCTGTCAGGGCAAACCTTAAGGAACTGGTGCTGAAAACCGGCATTTCCATGGATAGACTGAAAATGTGAGTTCTTTACTATTTGGTTGCCCTGTTATCAGGAAAAGTTTTTTTTAATCTGTTTATATTGTTGGAGTTTCTCATGAAAAAAGTGATTCTTTCTGTTGCTGGTATCGCACTGGCTGCTTCTATGGGTTCTGCTGTTGCTGGTGATGCGGCTGCAGGTAAAGCGAAATCTGTTACTTGTGTAGCCTGTCATGGCGCTAATGGCATTACTCCGGCTAACTTTGCTGCAATGGGTTATCCAAACCTGGCAGGCCAGAATGCAAAATACATCGAAGCTCAGCTGAAAGCTTTCAAGGCCGGTCAGCGTACTGGCGGTTTGGCTGCCGTGATGACTCCTATGGCGGCTCCTCTGACTGATGCAGATATAGCTAACCTGGCTGCTTACTACGAAAGCCTGAAATAATCGGGCTGGTTTTACAGGCCAAATCAGGGAGCCCGCATATGTTGGCTCCCTTTTTACTTGAAGACTCATTTTTAAGGTTGTAGATGATGAAAAAGTTAGTTGTTGGAATTTCAATGCTGGTCGCAGCAATGTCTGGTTCGGTTTTCGCGGCTGATATCGCTGCTGGAAAAACCACCGCAACTACTGTTTGTGTTGCCTGTCATGGTGCTGATGGAAACAGTGCAATTGTAACTTACCCGAGTCTGGCAGGGCAGAATGCTTCATATATTGCCAAACAACTGGCTGATTTCAAATCCCAAGCCAGGAAGGACCCGGTGATGCTGGGCATGGTTGCTGCTCTTTCTGAAGATGACATGAAAAACGTAGCGGCTTTTTATGAGTCACAGGCTCCGAAAGGCGGCAAGGCTGCTGCTGACAAGGTTGAACTGGGTGAGCGCATCTATCGTGCTGGTATCGCTGAAAAAGGCGTAGCTGCATGCACGGCCTGCCATGGACCAACGGGTGCCGGTATTTCCACTTCAGGCTATCCGGCCGTGAGTGGACAGCACTCGGCCTATGTTGAATCCCAGCTGCAGAAGTTTGCGGAAGGATCCCGTAGTAACGATCCAAACCGTATGATGCGTGACATTGCTGCAAAACTGTCTAAAGATGAGATGGCGGCAGTTGCCTCCTATATGCAGGGTTTGAGTAAATAATAACACCTGTTATTTTGCCTAAAAAAGGCGTTACCGAAAGGTAACGCCTTTTTTTATGTACAGGATGTACTGTATGCTGTTGGCGCATGGATGCGCAGGAACAGTATATTTGCGCAATATATGCTAATAATCTGTTTGATGACCTTACTCGAACTCTACAATACCTGTCGAAAACGCTTTCCTGAACTTGTTCACAAGGTGGATGAAGAACACAAGCGTTTATGGGGCAGTGTGGATGATGAATTTGCCTATTCCTGGTTTGAAACGCTGGCCCATACTTTGAACCACGAAATGAACCATGGTGTAGATCCGGTAGAACTGGCAGGTTTGTTCGAATATCTCGAAGAAACCTATCTGACTGGGGACGACGAAGTTAGAAACTGCATAGACATGGGATTTACCGAAAGTCTGTTCTGGCAGGTGCCCCCGGCGAAAGCGGCGAGGTACTGGCTGTTATTACCCAATACCCTGAAAGATCTTTATATCGATTTTCATGATACCAAGCCTGCCTGATTCACTGACACATTTGACAGCAGGATAACTCATGCCACTTGATAAACCTGAAACCCGTGAATGTCTTCATAGCCGAAATATCATTTGCAATGGCTATCTACGCAATGATGGTTTATGGGATATCGAAGCACGACTAATTGATACCAAAAATTATGATTTTCCAAACCAGGATCGTGGTGGGGTCATCAAAGCTGGTGAAGCACTGCATGATTTAAGTTTGCTTGTCACCTTGGATAGCAACATGGTCATTCAGCGGGACTGGCCAGAATTTTATAGCGGGGATGAATCGATATAGTTGGATAGCTATCATTGGCAATTGATGGCTTTCATTAAACGATGGCACGGTTTCTGCTGAGGTAATCATTTCTGGTTTTTTTGTTTAAAGATAGAGCTCTAGTTGAAGACATGAGTCAAAGCGATTCGTTAAAAGTACTGGTGGTTGATGAGAATAGAGGACGATCGGCCATTCTCAAACAAGCCATTGAAGATGCTGGTCACCAGGTGGTGACAACGCTCAACAGTGGCAGCGTGCTCAGTAACAAGGTGATGGAGTTGTCACCGGATGTCATCATTATTGACCTTGAATCACCAGACCGCGATACCCTGGAGCAAATGCATTCCATATCGCGGGACAATCCCAAGCCCGTTGTCATGTTTTCTGATGACAACAAGCCTGAAAGCATTAAAGAGGCTATTGAATCGGGTGTCAGTGCCTATGTTATTGATGGTCTGAACGATAAACGCATCAGTTCGCTGATGGATGTGGCTATTGCGCGTTTTCGTGAATACCAGGCACTGAAAGACGAATTAACCAAGGTAAAAAACACACTTGAAGAACGTAAGCTGATTGACAGGGCCAAGGGCATTATCATGAAGCATAAACAGTGTGATGAACAAAAGGCCTACCAGCTATTGCGTCAATCAGCCATGCAGAATAATCAGCGCCTGGTTGAAGTAGCCCGAAACCTTATTGCATCGGTTGATCTGCTCGGATAATGCACCAGCCATGTGCGCATCATGTGTGTATTGCACCAAATTCTTTCGCGACAACTTGACTGAAGGTTTTGATACACCCCCGGTGAAATGCTCTAACTTCCTGATATCAAAAGTTATCTGGTCGGGATTAAATTTTTGGCACGCAAACTGCTCTTAAGAAAACAATAAGGTTCAACGGCGAACCGGACTTAACCTGACTGGTAGATCAATGGCGATGCGCCAGTCAAAAGAAATTTAATGCTGATGATACCGCAGTTTGGATTATCAGCCGGACAAAGGCGTCCATCCCTGGTGTTTTTACGCCAGTGTGATGTGACGCCTTTTTTATTGACCGAATTTTTTATTGCAGTGAGGAAATATTAATGAAATCGACCAACCCATCAAGACGCAGTTTTATCAAGAAAACATTGCGTACCCTGGTCAGCGCCAGTTTTGCCGGTACATTAACACTGGGGAGTTCAACTGCCATGGCGGAACTTGGTGATCCTGAAAAAGAGGATCTCAAGTTTGGCTTTATCAAGCTGACTGATATGGCGCCATTGGCAATAGCCTATGAAAAGGGCTACTTCGAAGACGAAGGTCTGTATGTCACGCTCGAAGCCCAGGCAAACTGGAAAGTTCTGTTAGACCGTGTCATTGACGGACAGTTGGATGGCGCCCATATGCTTGCCGGTCAGCCATTGGCGGCAACCATTGGTTTTGGTACCAAGGCGCATATTGTTACGCCATTCTCAATGGACTTAAACGGAAACGGTATTACAGTTTCGAATGAAGTCTGGGCAGAAATGAAACCACACTTGCCAAAACAGGCAGATGGTAAGCCGGTTCACCCTATCAAGGCCGAGTACCTGAAACTGGTTGTTGATAAATACAAGGATGAGGGCAAGCCATTCAAGATGGGTATGGTATTCCCTGTTTCTACGCATAACTATGAACTGCGTTACTGGCTGGCATCAGGTGATATCCATCCCGGATACTATGCACCTCATAAAGGTGACATCGCTGGAACCATTGATGCCGATGCATTACTTTCTGTAACGCCACCACCACAAATGCCTGCTACCCTGGAGGCTGGAACCATTTACGGTTACTGCGTGGGTGAACCATGGAACCAGCAGGCGGTATTCAAAGGTATTGGTGTACCGGTTATCACCGACTACGAAATCTGGAAAGACAATCCTGAAAAAGTATTCGGTATGACCAAGGAGTTTACCGAGAAATATCCAAACACCACCGTCCGTGTTGTAAAAGCAATGATCCGTGCCGCCAAGTGGCTGGATGCGGACAATAACGCCAACCGTCCGGAAGCCGTTAAATACCTGTCCCAGTCTAACTATGTGGGCGCTGATTATGAAGTGATTGCAAACTCCATGACCGGTACTTTCGAGTATGAAAAAGGTGACAAGCGCGAAGTACCGGATTTCAACGTGTTCTTCCGCTACAACGCGACCTACCCTTACTACTCTGATGCCGTCTGGTACCTGACACAGATGCGTCGCTGGGGACAGATTGCCGAGCCTAAAGATGACAGCTGGTTCGACAAGGTTGCTAAATCCGTCTACAAGCCTGAGATCTACAAAAAGGCTGCTCTTGAACTGATCGCTGAGGGCCATGCAACAGCAGATGAGTTTCCTGACTTTGACAAGGAAACCGGTTACAAGCCTCCACAGCCTGATTTTATCGACAACATTACTTACGATGGCAGCAAGCCAAACGAGTACCTGTCGAAGTTCAAGATTGGTCTGAAAGGATCAGACAAACTGTAAGTTGAATCTTCATCCCCGCAAACGCGGGGATGAATTCAGGACAAGAGGTAACATCATGGCTAACCCGATAACATCATCCAAAACCATCGAATCTGCAACTACTGACAAAGTTTTTAGCTACCTGTCAGGAGATGGTTTAACCAGATCATTCAGCAAGTTCGCTAGAAATATTGTTGTACCTGTCTTTGCACTTTTTATATTTCTCATGTTGTGGGAATCAGGTGCAAAACAGGTGCAGACTTCACTGGGTGCATTACCTGGTCCTGACGCGGTATGGACGCAAACTCAGGCTTTATATGACGAACACAATGCAGAACGTGACAAGGAAGCAGCTTTTTATGAACGCTTGCAAAAGCGTGTCGATAAAGCGGTAGCTGCAGGAAAGCCACAGGAAAAAATCGACAAGATAAAAAACCGTCAATACACCGGACCGGAAACCTTTTTTGACCAGATTATTACCAGCCTGGTTACAGTGATGACTGGTTTTATATTGGCCTCTCTGATTGCAATTCCGCTGGGAATCGTTATTGGCATGAGCCAGACACTGTATCAGGCATTTAATCCAATCATTCAGTTATTCAAACCAGTGTCTCCGTTGGCATGGCTTCCATTGGTCACCATGGTGGTTTCTGCAGTCTATGTAACGAATGATCCGATGTTTTCAAAATCGTATCTGACTTCAGCCATTACGGTAACGCTGTGTTGTTTGTGGCCGACCATCATCAACACTGCGGTGGGTGTATCAGGCGTCAGTAAAGATCTGATCAATGTGAGTAAAGTATTACGCCTGAGCTGGTTTACCAAAACATCAAAAATTGTCATCCCTTCTTCAATTCCGATGATTTTCACCGGTCTGCGCCTTAGCCTGGGTATTGGCTGGATGGTGCTGATCGCTGCTGAAATGCTGGCACAGAATCCTGGTCTGGGTAAATTTGTCTGGGATGAATTTCAGAACGGAAGTTCCAATTCCCTGGCGCGTATTATGGTCGCTGTTCTGGCCATCGGTTTTGTCGGCTTTATTCTGGATCGCGCCATGCTGATGTTGCAACGTTCGGTTAACTGGGACAAGAACGCGATACTGAGATAAGCAAAGGAATTTATCATGAATAGTTATTTAGAAATCGATCATGTCGGTATCACGTTTCCTACCGATAACGGCCCGTTAACCGTCCTGGAAGATGTCCACCTCAACGTGGATGAAGGTGAGTTTATATCGCTGATTGGTCATTCAGGTTGTGGTAAATCGACTGTGCTGAATATTGTTGCAGGTCTTTTACAGGCAACCAAAGGTGGTGTCGTACTGGAAAATAAAGAAGTTACTGAGCCTGGCCCCGACCGGGCTGTTGTATTCCAGAATCACTCACTGCTGCCATGGTTAAGCGTTTATGACAATGTGAAACTCGCCGTTGATCAGGTCTTCAAGAAAAGTAAATCAAAAGCAGAGCGAGATGAATGGGTGCGTCATAACCTTGAACTGGTACATATGTCCCATGCCCTGGACCGTAAACCGGATGAAATCTCCGGTGGTATGAAACAGCGTGTCGGTATCGCCCGCGCCCTGGCCATGGAGCCCAAGGTGCTGTTGATGGATGAGCCATTTGGCGCACTGGATTCATTGACGCGTACTCATATGCAGGACTCATTAATGGAAATCCAGGCAACACTGAACAACACCGTTATCATGATTACGCATGACGTGGATGAGGCAGTACTGTTGTCTGACCGTATTATCATGATGACTAATGGGCCCAACGCAACCATTGGTGAAATACTGGAAGTTGATCTGGAAAGGCCACGTGATCGGCTGGGCCTGGCTGAAGATCCCAGGTACAACCATTATCGTGCCGAGGTGGTCAAGTTCCTGCATGAAAGACACCAGCAGGGTGATGCACAACCACAAGCTTCAAAGGTTGAAACCCAGGCTGATGATGAAGGCGCAGAAAATCCACCATTAAGCCTGGTGTCAGGTGCATAAGAGATGTCTGGTCAGGATTCAAAATCACTAGCACTGGAAAAAGTCAGCCTGAATATTGGCTTTATTCCGCTGACAGATTGTGCCCCGCTGGTGGTGGCCAGTGAAAAAGGACTGTTTGAAAAGCATGGACTTGATGTAACGCTTTCCAAGGAAACATCCTGGGCCAACATCAGGGATAAGCTGGCACTCGGTATATTGGATGCAGCGCAGATGCTGGCGCCAATGCCACTGGCAATGACACTGGGACTGGGAGCAATCAAAAAGCCTGTCGTGACTGCATTTTCACTGGGCCTTAATGGAAATGCCATAACGGTATCAAACTCTCTTTTTGCCAGGATGATTCAAACCGCTCCGGAGCATATGCAAAAACGTGCTGAGAATGTCAAAGCACTCAAAGCTGTGGTTGAGCAAAATAAAAGAGAGGGTAATGATCAGCTGACATTCGCCATCGTCTATCCGTTTTCTTCACACAGTTATGAATTGCGTTACTGGATGGCATCAGCCGGTATTGATCCCGATGTGGATATCAACCTGGTGGTTGTGCCGCCACCACAAATGCCAGGACAGCTGGAAAGCGGAGACATAGACGGTTATTGCGTGGGTGAGCCCTGGAACTCGATTGCAGTACAGTCTGGTATCGGACATACGCTGATTACCAAGTACGAAATCTGGAACAACAGTCCTGAGAAAGTGCTCGGTGTCAGTGAAGAGTGGGCTACGCAGTATCCAAATACTCACAAGGCATTGTTGAAAGCCCTGTTTGAAGCCAGTATGTGGGTAGATCAATCAGCAAACCGAATCGAAACAGCATCAATATTGTCCCGTGGCATCTATGTGAATGCGCCTGAGCATGTAGTGCGCATGTCAATGAGTAGCATCTATCAGTATTCCACTGACAAACTGGCTGAAGCCATGCCGGATTTTAATGTATTCCATCGTTATGCCGCCAATTTTCCCTGGCGTTCACATGCAGAGTGGTTTCTGCTGCAAATGATGCGCTGGGGCGATATTCAAGAAGCGATTGATTTTCGAAAAATTGCAGGGCAGGTTTATCGGCCTGATATTTTCATATCAGCCGCTACCGAACTTGGAATCACTGCCCCTTCTGGTGATCACAAGATGGAAGGTATATCTGCGAGTGAACATCTGGAACTGGGCTTAAGCCTGGGGCCGAACCTGTTTTTCGATGGCAGTGTTTTCAATCCAGATAAACCTGCTGACTACCTGCAGCAGTTTGAAATTACAAAGATACCAGAACCGGTCGAGCAACTGGTCAAACAAATACAGCAGCATGACCTGAAAGCTGCGTCTGAAAAGACATCCTGAGAGGTTAATTATGTCGAAAGAAAAACTTGTAGTGATTGGTAACGGCATGGCTGGTATCAGAACCCTGGAAGAGCTTTTGAAACTGACAACTGATCAATATGAGATCACTGTCATTGGTGCAGAGCCGCACCCCAATTACAATCGCATTATGCTTTCTCCCGTACTGGCTGGTGAGAAACAGTTGGAAGATATCATTTTAAATGACCGCAACTGGTACGAGGAAAATAGTATTAAGCTGTTAACCGGTGATCCGGTGGTGAAAATTGACCGTACCCGTCAGCAGGTAACAACCCAGAAGAATGAAGTGCTGGACTATGACCGGCTATTGCTGGCTACAGGCTCTAACCCATTCATCATTCCCGTGCCGGGGCATGATAAAGAGGGCGTTATCGGTTTTCGTGACATTGCTGATGTTGAAACCATGCTGGCAGCTGCCAGCAATTACAAAAAGGCTGTCGTTATTGGCGGTGGCCTGCTGGGTCTTGAAGCGGCAAATGGCCTGATAAAGAAAGGTATGGATGTCACCGTTGTCCATCTGCTGGATACCCTGATGGAGCGCCAGCTTGATAAGCCTGCTGCAAACCTGCTTAAAGCTACGCTTGAAGAGCAGGGCATGAAATTCATGATGGAGGCCCAGACGTCAGAAATTCTCGGTAATGAGCGCGTCAATGCAATACGTTTTGCTGATGGCAGTGAAATCGAAACGGACTTGGTCGTCATGGCTGTTGGTATTCGCCCCAACGTTGCATTGGCACAGGCGTCAGGTATTCATTGTGAGAATGGCATCGTGGTCAATGATACGATGCAGAGTTATGACCCGAAGATTTATTCTGTCGGTGAATGTGTGCAGCATAGAAATATCTGCTATGGACTGGTTGCACCGTTATGGGAGCAGGCCAAGGTTGCAGCCAATCATCTTGCCAATATTGGTATAGGTCGATACGAAGGTTCTGTCACTTCAACCAAGCTCAAGGTTACCGGTATTGATTTGTTCTCAGCTGGGGAATTCCATGAGCAGGAAGGTGATGAGACATTGGTGCTGCGTGATCCAGCCATGGGTGTCTACAAAAAACTTGTTGTGCGAGATAACCAGATCAAGGGTGCAGTCATGTATGGCGACACGCTGGACGGTACCTGGTATTTCCAGCTGCTGCGTGAGGGAACCGATATCTCGGCTTTTAGAAATACCATATTGTTTGGTCAACATGATCTGGGTGATGCCGGGCATGGTGATGAGACGCGTGTTGCAGCACTGAGTAATGATGCAGAGATTTGTGGTTGTAATGGTGTCTGTAAGGGCGATATCGTTGATTCCATTGTCAAGAAAGGATTGTTTACACTGGATGATGTGCGTGCCCATACCAAGGCATCCAGTTCATGTGGTTCCTGTACCGGGCTGGTTGAGTCTATTCTGGCCAGCACAGTGGGTGAAGGTTATTCTGCTGCACCCAGTAAAAAACCGATGTGTGGATGTACTGAACGCAGCCATGATGAAGTGATCGGTGCCATCAAACAGCAGGAACTCAAATCAATGGATGCGGTGCGTGATTTTCTTGAATGGAAAACACCAGATGGTTGTGCTACCTGTCGGCCGGCATTAAATTATTACCTGTTAGCTAACTGGCCTGAGGAATACCAGGATGATGCCCAGTCACGTTTCATTAATGAACGTGCGCACGGCAATATCCAGAAAGATGGTACCTACTCGGTTGTGCCGCGTATGTTTGGCGGTTTGTGTACGGCCAATGACCTGCGTGCCATTGCTGATGTGTCTGACAAGTACAATGTACCTGAAATGAAAGTCACCGGTGGTCAGCGTATTGACCTGTTTGGTGTCAAGAAAGAAGACCTGCCTTCGATGTGGAAGGACCTGTCAGATGCAGGCTTCGTGTCAGGCCATGCTTATGGCAAGGCCATGCGTACTGTGAAAACCTGTGCCGGAAAAACCTGGTGTCGTTTCGGTACCCAGAATTCAACAGGTCTCGGTGTCAAGCTCGAAGAGTTGACCTGGGGTTCATGGATGCCGCACAAGTTCAAGTTGGCCGTGTCAGGTTGCCCGCGCAACTGTGCTGAGGCCACCATCAAGGATTTTGGTGTGGTCTGTGTTGATTCCGGTTATGAATTGCATATTGGTGGTAATGGAGGCATTAAGGTGCGGGTGACAGACCTGTTATGCAAGGTTGACACTGAAGAAGAAGTGCTTGAGTACTGCGGGGCATTTATCCAGAAATATCGTGAAGAAGCTCATTACCTTGAGCGAACTGCTCCCTGGGTGGAACGTGTTGGCCTGCAATCCATCAAGGATGTATTGATGGGTGATGCTCAAACACGTAAAGAGCTTTACGACCGGTTCAAGCTATCTCAGCAGTATGCGCAGATCGATCCGTGGAAAGCGCGTGCTGAAGGTGAACAGGAGCATGAATTCAAAAATATTGAGATCTCCGCAGCCTGATTGCTGTGCAGGTGATTGAGAAGTTTCAGGAGAAGAAAAATGAGTAACTGGACACAGATAATTAGTCTCGAAGAGATTCCCCAGCTGGGCAGTCGTGTGATCAAAACAGATACCATGAAGGTTGCAATATTCAGAACTGCTAAAGATGAAGTCTTTGCGTTACGAGATGCATGTCCGCATAAGGGTGGACCTTTATCGCAGGGTATAGTGCATGGAACTTCAGTGACCTGCCCGCTGCATAACTGGAAGATAGACCTTGCCAGTGGTGAAGCGCTGGGGCCAGATGAAGGCTGTGCCAATGTTTTTCCAACAAAGGTCGAAGACGGCATGGTATTTCTGGGTCTTAATGACCAGTCTGCCGACGTAGCCTGAATAGAACCGAAGTTTGGCTATGTCTGGATCAGAAACCCTGGTCACACATACTACCTGTCCATACTGTGGCGTCGGTTGTGGTGTTGAAGTCACGGTGCAGGATGCTGGTGAAGATCAGGAAAAAATAACCGTAAAAGGTGACAAGACACATCCTGCCAACCTGGGGCGCTTATGTTCCAAGGGTGCGGCACTGGCTGAAACGCTGGACCTCGATGAGCGGCTATTGTATCCGCAAGTTGCAGGTCAACAGGTCAGCTGGGATGAGGCACTTGATAAGGTGGCAACCGGGCTGGGCGATATTATTGATCAACATGGTCCGAATGCAGTTGCTTTCTATGTATCGGGCCAGTTGTTGACGGAAGATTATTACGTCGCCAACAAGTTGATGAAAGGTTTTATCGGCAGTGCCAACATCGATACCAACTCTCGCCTGTGTATGTCTTCATCAGTAGCGGGTCACAAGCGGGCGTTTGGCTCTGATACGGTTCCCTGTTCCTATACGGATCTGGAAATTGCAGATCTTGTGGTACTCACTGGCAGTAATACTGCCTGGTGTCATCCCGTGCTGTTTCAGCGTCTGCGTCAGGCCAAAAAACAGCGTCCGGATATGCGTATCGTGGTGATAGATCCGCGTCAGACGGAAACCTGTGATATTGCAGACCTGCATCTGCCCATCAGTTCCGGTGCCGATATTGATTTGTTTAATGGGTTACTTGCATACCTGAAAAGTACGCAAAAAATTGATGAAGATTTTGTTGCAGATTATACCAATGGCTTTGATGAGGCCATGGCTAGCGCTGAGGCAGCCGGTACCGACCTGAAGGTAATCGCGCAACGTTGTGGCCTGAGTCTTAAAGACCTCACGGCTTTTTATCACTGGTTTGCGGACACCGAGAAAACCGTTACGGTTTATTCGCAGGGTGTAAACCAGTGGTCCTGCGGTACTGACAAGGTCAACGCCATCATCAATTGTCACCTGGCGACGGGTCGTATTGGAAAACCCGGGCAGGGTCCTTTTTCATTTACAGGCCAGCCCAATGCCATGGGCGGCAGGGAAGTCGGAGGCCTGGCAAACCAGTTGGCCGCTCACATGGACTTTAATCCTGAAGACGTGGCAACCGTGGAAACATTCTGGCAGGCCCCCAATATTGCCAGGCAGCCAGGCTTGAAGGCGGTAGACCTTTTCAGGGAAATTGAAAAAGGCAAGGTTAAAGCGGTGTGGATTATGGCGACCAACCCGCTGGTCAGTATGCCTGAGGCAAATGCAGTCAGGGATGCGCTTAAGCAATGTGATCTCGTGATTGTGTCAGATTGCATGCGTAAAACCGACACCCTTGAAATGGCAGATGTCATGCTGCCGGCCGCAACCTGGGGTGAGAAAGATGGCACAGTGACCAATTCTGAAAGAAGAATCTCGCGTCAGCGTGCATTTTTGCCAATGCCAGGGGAGTCCAGGGCAGACTGGTGGATAATATCCGAGGTAGCGAAGCGTCTCGGTTATGGCGGCGCTTTTGACTATGCCCGGCCTGCTGATATCTGGCGAGAATATGCGACCATGTCAGGTTTCAGAAACAAAGGTAAACGGGATTTTGATATCAGTGCGCTACAGGATATTACTGACCGGGAATATAACCAGATAAAGCCCGTGCAGTGGCCGTTTAAGGCAGCCAATGGCTCACCATCAGGGAATTTTTTTGGCGATGGTCGTTTTTATCATGCTGATAAAAAGGCTCGCCTGGTAGCTGTGCAGGGTTGTGATGATTATCCGCAAACCTGCGATGAATATCCGCTGGTATTGAACACCGGCCGAATTCGTGATCAATGGCATACCATGACACGTACAGGAAAGTCTGCCCGGCTTTCCCGTCATCACCCGGAACCTTTCCTGGAAATCAACCCAATTGATGCGGCCCGTTGTCAGATAAAAAATAATCAGTTGGTGATGGTTAATAGCAGGCATGGCGAAATGTGCGCGCGTGCACTGGTTTCAGAAAAACAGAAGCTGGGGAATGTCTTTATTCCTATGCACTGGAGTTTTACCTACAGCAGCAGTGGTGCGCTGGGGTCAGTGGTCAATGCCTTAACTGACCCTTTTTCAGGCCAGCCCCAGTTTAAACACACCCCTGTATCTGTAACGCCATTGTCTATTGCCTGGCAGGGCTTTTTATTAACCAGTGAATCTATTGGTAAGCTGTCATTTCCATACTGGGTTAAACAAAAAAGACAGAATGTCATACGTTATGAGATCGCAAGTGACCAGGTCGTGTCTGACTGGTCGCAACTGGTGCGTCAGCTATTCCCGATGGAGGGCGACTGGATAGAGTTTTTCGATGACAGTAGCGGTTATTATCGTGCCGCATTGATACATGAAGGAAGGTTGAAGGCCTGTCTGCTGGTTGCTACTGATGACACTTTGCCAGATGACGAATGGATTGATTCGTTGTTTGTTGAGCAAAAACTCAATAATCAGTCACGTATCAGTCTGCTATCGGGTTTGCCGCCTGGAGATGTTAAACCTGCCGGTAAAACAGTGTGTGCATGTTTTAACGTTGGTATCAACACGATAGTCGACGCTATCAAAAAACAACAGCTGGTTTCAGTTGAAGCGATTGGCGAGGCGCTGCAGGCAGGTACCAATTGTGGTTCATGTCTTCCTGAGTTGAAGGAAATACTCACAAATAATTCCTGAAAGCAGAAAATGACCATACGACAGTTTTAGTAGTTTTATTGCAAAGGAGACAGCTAGCCTATTAGGCGCCTCAAGCCAGGCAGTTTTCCCAAAGCCGGCGGCACAGGCAATAGCCGAAGTGGATGTTTGTCCATTAACTTGCGCTTGATAGCCCATTTAACTGGTGGCAGGTTATTGCTCAGGCGCAGAACTGCCTTGCGCATCAGTGTTGCTGGAAAACTGTCATTGGTAAACAGGCTTACTACCGAGTTGGTACCATGAAACATCGGCAACGTGATTTGTCTATGTTTGAATTCGTATGTCTTTAGAACATCTTCGCAATAAAAATCCTGATGTTTGTGCATGGCATTGATGATTTCATTAGACAGGATTTCAGCACCACCTAGCCCCAGGTTATAGCCATGAGCAGTAACCGGGTGCATACCTACTGCCGCATCACCGACCAAGGCAAAACGGTTGCTGACAAAACGTTTGGCATGCACAGCAACCAGTGGATAGGTAAATCTTTTTGTCACCAGTTTCATTTTGCCCAGTTGGTGCTGAAGACGGTTTTCGATATCAGCATTAAAGGCTTCTTCATCCATGGTGGCGATTTGTTCGGCCATCTGGTTGGGTATTGTGATGACCGCCGAAGATACGTTGCCGGGCATCGGTAGAATGGCCAGTGTGCGTCCGTAATGAAAACATTCAAATGCCACATTTTTATGCGGCAGTTCGTGCTCCATTTCACAGACAATGGCACTGCGCCCGAAGTCCAGCATGTCAGCAGAAATCCCCATCATTTTGCGCGTATTGGAAAAGCGGGTGTCGGCAGCAATGATCAGTTTGCTGGTTATTGTTTTTCCATCTGCCAGCTGGATATGGCCTTGTTGCTCATCTGTATGCACATCGGTAACTTCAGTATCAGTCAGCAACTGGATGTGTTTGTGTTCAATGGTTTGCTCATAGACAGCTTTTCTGATCCTGTGATTGGCCACCAGAAAGCCAAGTGCCCCATTATTGTCACTGTCAGTGTCGAAGTTCAGGCTATAGGGGGAATCACCATCTACAACGCGGGCTTCATGTATCGGTGAAATATTTTCATCGCCGAACCTTTGCCAGATTCCGAGTCGGCTCAGTATATCCAGAGACTGATGGGTCATGGCGATATCTCGACCGTCTACAGCAGGCTTGGCCAGATGCTCGAGGGGCTGTTTTTCAACAATGGCAATACGCAGCCCCGAGTCTGCCAGCATGCAGGAAAAGGCCATGCCAGCCGGACCTGCTCCGATAATGGTGATATCGAAACTGTTATTCTGCGACATGATTTATTCCTGCGGTAATGACTGGATACTGGAAATTACCACAGTCCACATGATGGAAATTGATCTGGCTCAAGAATAATCGAGTTTTAATACGGCCGGATGCCCTGCAGGCAGGTAGTTGGCAGTCTTCCGATAAAGCCCGGGAGGCGCAGAAAATGCTATATTGCCAGTTGCAAATTTGCTGCAGCAAGGAACTCTTTGACAACTGCATGATCAGATTACAGCGTAATGGCAGATTTCTGCTGTTATTTTATGTGTTGCTCGTATTACTATTAGTGCATACACAATGATAAAAATTGACAAATCTTCTCAGGTGATTCGATGAAAAAAATCCAGACTTTCAGTTTGTTTCTGTTGATGGCATTCTTCCCGTTTATGGCCATGGCCGAATTTGAGGAAGGTCATGAATACCGTGTTTTGTATAACCAGCCGCCGGTAGAAAAAGGTGCACCACTGGAAGTGGTTGAGTTCTTCTGGTATGGCTGTCCGCACTGCTACAAATTCGAGCCCTACCTGGAAAACTGGAAAGCTAAAAAGCCTGCTGATGTGAAACTGGTCAAGGTGCCTGCGGCCTTTCATCCCCAGGCAAAATTTCATGCCTATGTTTACTATGCGCTTGAACTGATCGGCGAGGCCGAACGCATGCAGAATGTTATTTTTGAAGCTATACACAAGAAAGGTAACAAGCTGGCTGATCAGGCTGCAGTGGAGAAACTGCTGGAAGAAAACGGCGTCGATGTGAAAACTTTCCGTAAGGCGATGAAGGCCTGGCACGTCGATTCAAAAGTTAAAAGAGCGATTGCACTGTTCGACAAGACTCAATTAAGAGGTGTCCCATCATTATCGGTTAACGGCCGCTATACTTCTGGTGACGTCAAAAACTACCAGCAACTGGCAGATGTGATTGATCACATGATTGGGCTGGTCAGAGAAGAGCAGGCGCAACAATAACCCGTTTTAACCCTTATGGAAGCAGGTAACCACAACCAGACACTTAGCCTGCTAACCTATAATATCCAGTCAGGCTCGCAGACGACCAGCTTTCGTGAATATGTGACCAAGAGCTGGAAACAGATTCTGCCGCATCGTCACCAGTTGCATAATCTGAATGCGATTGGTGACCTGCTTGAGGATTACGATTTTGTTGGGCTCCAGGAGGTTGATGGTGGCAGCTTGCGTAGTGGATTTGTCAACCAGACCCGCTACCTGGCAGGGCGTGCCGGATTTGCCTACTGGTTTGCCCAGTCCAATCGTAATATGGGCCAGCTGGCCCAGCACAGTAATGGCCTGTTGAGCCGTTATCCTCCATCCAAATGTTTTCACAGGCGCTTACCCGGTATGCCGGGTCGTGGCATTCTTATCGCTGAATATGATTACGGTAGAGAGGATCTGGCTGTCATCGTGGTGCATCTCTCTCTTGGCGGACATTCGCAACGGCGCCAGGTTGACTACATTCGCAAGCTTGCCGACCAGTACTCATATTCAATTATTCTGGGTGATTTTAATCGCTCAGCTGACAGTAAACTCATGAAAAAGCTCTTTGCGGCCGGCTATCAGGACGGTAGTTTGGATACGCCTACCTTTCCCAGCTGGAAGCCACGCCGCAAGATTGACTATATACTGGTTTCTGAAGGACTGGAGGTTTGTTCTTCGCAAGTTGTTGACTATCATATATCAGATCATTTACCGATCGAGTTAAAAGTCATCCTGCCGGAGACGGTCAGATTACAGGCATAAGTCAGGGATTCAGGAGTTTCTATGGCCACTGAAGCAGAATGGAAGGATAAATACAAAAACCTTTCCATTGAATTTGAGTCACTGGAACGAACCAGTGAAGACACCCGCAAAATTTTCTGCCGTACGCTGGTTCGTCTCACCATGTCCGTCAAGGGGCTTAATATTGCTCTGGACCCCTATATCACGGAGATCAACGATCTGGTTAAAAAGGACTGCGGGCCTGGTACCCGCAAGAAACTGGATGAATTGTCCGATCAGCTGATCCGTGCTTCTGATGCTGCGCCGGCAAAAGCCCCATTTGAAAGCCTGGTAGAGAAATTTTCCCTTGATCAGGGGAAACACAAACGGGCCCTGACGCTATGGAAGCAGATGGGCGCCCGCCCACAAGATGTCACTGATCGAATGATCAATGAACTTGTTGAGCTTCTTGGGGGCGAGCCGCTCCAGTCGGAATCGGCAGAGCCTGAAAAGAAAAAAGGCGGCTTTATGTCGCGACTGTTTTCCGCTGACAGGGAAAAAAGCAGCGCTGACAAGGCCAACCGCTTACAGGACCCTAATAGTATATTAAGAGAGGTGCTGGGAGACCTTGACTGGCCCAATGCCATCAAGCCCCAGGTCTTTTCCCTGATTGAGAAGCTCCATGAAAAGGCCTCTGATGATATGTGGGTCAAAGTGATCTCCAATATCAACGATATCATAGTAGATGCCTTGTCGAGTTATCAGTCTGAGGTACATTCGGCTGAAAAATTTCTTTCTGATCTGTCAAAACGTCTGCAGGAGATTGATGGTTTTGTTCAGTCGGCCAATGCCATGCGTACTGAATCGCTGGAAAGCGGCAGGGCGCTCGGCCAGACCATGTCAGAGCAGGTTGACGGCATTTCCAGCAGTATGCAGCAGGCCACCGACCTGGAGGCCCTCAAGTCCACTGTTGAGCAAAAACTGGATGTCATTCAATCCCATGTCTCGCGTCACCTTGCATCAGAAGAACAAAGGCACACTACGGCCAGTGAACGTGAGGAAGCGTTAAAAGCAAAACTGCTTGATCTTGAATCTGAAATCCAGGGATTGCGAGAGCAAATCAGGGAAGCGGCGATCAAGGCTGTCAGGGATGCTGTGACGGGGTTGCCAAATCGCCAGGCCTACGACGAACGCATGGAGCAGGAATTTTCACGCTGGAAACGTTTTGGTGAACCGCTTGCCCTACTGGTATGGGACATTGATGATTTCAAGAAAATCAATGATACCTATGGTCATCAAAGCGGAGACAAGGCATTGCATGCAATGGCTGAAAAATTGAAGGACACCATACGTGAAACAGACTTTATTGCCCGTTACGGCGGTGAAGAATTTGTGGTGTTGCTGGTTGGTACTGACCTGGACGGGGCCAAAGAAGCTGCCGAGAAGATGCGCCAGCGCATTGAGAAGGTCGGTCTGAAGGCGAATCAAGACATAATACGCATGACCGTTTCCGGGGGCATCGGTATGTTCCAGCAGGGTGACCTGCCGCAGGATGTTTTTGAGCGCGCCGACCAGGCACTTTACAAGGCGAAGCGAAACGGCAAGAACCAGTGGATCGTTGGCTAGCCGAAAATCAGACGAGGTAAAAATAACGCCATTTTTCCCCTGACAGGGTTTTCAAGCGGGCCAGCAACTGGTCCACGGGAACGGCTTCTCCCGGGAAAATGTTTTTTATCTCAATCAGTATTTTTCCAGCGCCTCCACTTTGCCTCCAGTCGAGTTGCCATGGGAACGAGCTGGTTTCGCATTTCGGGCATCTCCAGATTTTTGTCGTGGTATTGTCATGCCATTGTTGCCGATACTGTTTCCAGTCCGGGATTCTGTGTCTGCATGAAGGGCATCTTGGGGGAGCAGTTTGCTGGCCGGTCAGAAGCTGAATTTCATCATGTTGATGCAAGATGACGTGACAGTAGTTCTCACTACCATCTGCAGGCGCTTCAAAAACCAGGTGTGGTGAGCAACCCATGAAGGTAATCAATTGAGTGAATTTCTCACCGCACAGGAATGAATTGGCCTCACCTGCCTGAATCAGTTCTGCGCCGGTCAGGGTTTTTTTGAGGGAATTGATATCGTCAAAATCTGAATCCGGGTTTTCGGGGGTCAGTAAAAGGCTGCCGTTCATGAGAAGCAAATGCGTTATTATGTGGTAGATATTATTGAATTTATCAAATCCTGAGCCATAAAGGGATATTTTGTGAAACGCTTTCTGATTCTGCTGGTAAAAGGCTACAGTACGCTGCTAAGCCCGGTGCTGGGAAATAACTGTCGTTACTATCCCACCTGTTCTTCCTACATGGTTGAAGCTATTGAGCGATTTGGTGCCTTGAAAGGTACCTGGATGGGCATTAAACGCATTTCGCGCTGTCATCCATTTCATGAAGGTGGATTTGATCCGGTGCCGGGTTCCGAGGAAGATAAACAAAAACATAAATGTTCACATGACATTAAGCAGTAGCCATGGATTCACTTTTTACCTCCGAAGATAAGTTTCGAAATGCGTTTAATAAAGGCCTTAAAGACATGCTGGCCGCTGAAGAACTGGGTGCCTTTATTCTGGTGCTGGCC
>Ga0180429_10001214_pt1 | contig 22042 bp, 16 predicted proteins | sample SS_ome_FD_132428 | JGI IMG/M metagenome (GOLD analysis project Ga0180429, IMG submission 132428) | Hypersaline lake sediment archaeal communities from the Salton Sea, California, USA - SS_1_S_1 metaG | ecosystem: Environmental > Aquatic > Non-marine Saline and Alkaline > Hypersaline > Sediment ...
ACTTGGGCACGGCCGTGTGCTTCTTGAACACTTCGGCCGCGCGCTGGTGGTTCGCGTCGCACAGCGCCACGAGGTTCTGACGCAGCCTTGGGACGACGCTTACGTGCCAACGGCCCCGTTTGCCGATGCCCACAACCGCGACGTTCAGCTTCTCGTTAGCCTGATACGATTGGGCCGAGCGAGCCGACCCCAGGATCATCCATCCCGCCGACGGCGGAACAGCTTTCTTAAGGAACCCGCGTCGATTTGTCCGGCAACTCATATTCGCCCTCCCGTATGAACCGAGATTCCCAGTTTACGATGACGGCAAGCCTGAATCCAACTCAGAGCTACCATAATGAGATATCTGACCTCCGTGTCAAGGCGTCTTGCTTGCTTGAAATATGCCGACCCCCCGGCGTCGCGTTTTGCAATGTCGCGACTTCGGACGTACAATTGTGGGTATCAAAATCCCCGCTCCTTGACTCTTGACCAGGAGGTCGTTTCCATGCAGACTACGCACATGTGGTGGACGCGGAGAATCGTCTTGTCGCTGTTGGCCCTGGCGTTGTTCTCTGACACGGCCGACGCCCAGATGTTCGGAGCCCGGGCCGACCGGAAATCTCTGCAGCAACCCGGGATGCGGACGCTCGATCACCGCGCCATCGAAAACTTCATCACGATCGAAGGCACGGCCGAGAAGCGACTCGATCCGACGGCGTTGCGGATTGTCCTGGCCTTGATGGCCGAGGCGTCGACGGCGCCGGAGTGTCAAGACCAGGGGCAGAAAATCGAGGAAGAGATCATCAATGCGTTGGAAGCTCTGGGAATCGCACGGGAGAAGCTCGTTGTCGACTTCATCTCGATCTTGCCGGTCTACCATTGGGAAATCGAAAATCGCCAGGGCTCGAACGTGGCCGTCGAAAAACTGAAGGGGTTCCGGATGCAATCCAACGTGCATGTCGAAGTCCCCGATGAGAAGCAGGCCAGGGCGGTGCTTGCGGTGGCGTTCAAGCTGGGCATCTCCGACATCATCGCCTTCGACTATTGGAACAAAGACGTCGACGACCAGAAGAAAGAAGCCAGAAAGGCCGCGTTGCGGGTGGCCAAGGAGAAGGCAGACCTGCTGTTGGGCGCCATGTTCGACGAGCCACCCGCTGCGTTGAACGTCCACGAGTCAACCCGGGTTATCTATCCGCGGACGCTCTATAGTTCATTTGAGAATGCGTATACCCAAGGCATCAGCATCCCGTACTACGACGACCGCTTGCCGACGATCAAAGCAACCCGGCCCAAGAACACGTACTACCGCGGCCTTCAAGAGGAAACCGACGTGCGAGGCGGAGGTCTGCCGCTGAGGCCACAGATTTCCGTTGTCTCGACGGTTCGGTTCTACTACGCTACGCCCGGAACGATCGACGGCGAGGACATCGACGACGAGGAGATCGACGGCGAGGACGATGATTAGCAGGGCCGTTGGGGGCTACTGCTGAACCAGGCTATACTGGCCGCTGCCGACTCTTTTGAGCCTGCCTTGACGGACCAACTCCTCCCAGACCTCTTCGGGGTACTGGTCGGGGGGCGTGATGCCGACGATCGACGACACATTGCCACCACTAAGCGGCCCCACGCCGATGCGCGATTGGTCGTCCAAGCAGGTCAGCTTCAGTCGCTTCTTGAAGGCCTTCAACGCCGCTTTCAGTTGCTTTTTGTCGGGTGCCGGCGATTGTGGCATATCGGATGAGGACACGGGCAGCTCCTTGTCATTCTTGTATCGTGCGTCCTATGGAGCGTTTTGTTCACCGCTGGATTCGACCTTACTTATGATGCCGAGCCTCCAGGGCAACGATGAGTAAGGCATTTTCGAGTTCTTCTTCAGGATTCCCTGAATAAGGCACCGGCAGCCTTTCGGATCGTATTCCATTTGTTCATTGTAGCCGGATCGGAGCAGCTCGCCGTGAGAAACCATTTCTGCCCACGTGTTGAGCTTGCCAACGGTTTTGAGTTGGTCTCCTGTTGCGTAATTGTCGGTCGCTTTCTGCCAGGGACCTTCAATGTCCTTGGCAGTCGCGAGCCCGAATGACCGTACGCCCTCATTATTCAATTCATAGATCATATGAAATCCGTTGCGGCCTTTCACCCTGTACACATGAACTGCTTCGTGAATACCCCGCAAGACCTTCTTGCCCTCATTCCAGCCGTCGGGGAACTTCTCGATACTCGTAGATCTGACGATCACTACACTGTGCCCCTGGGTATAAAAAAGACATGCCTTCGTCTTGTCACAGATTACCCAGAAGTCGATCCACTTTGTCTTGGTGTCCTTGCGGAGAAGGGGTTTCGGGTCGCTCCACGTTTCCGGCTTCTCAATCGTTGTTGTTGTGGAAAACACTGGCTGATAGTTCGAGTCACGGTTCTGAAAGATCAGGTACCACTTGTGCTGAGGCTCATGGTATAGAACCTGTGGCGCACAACCGTATCTGCTCTTCCCCCTGATCATCTTCAGTTCGTGCCTTTGTGCCGATTGCAGGCCGGTCAGCTTCCTTGCCGACACGTAACCCGTGGTGTATTCCTGCTTGCTCCTCGCAGTGTAGAACACGTGCCACATTCCATCGAAGAAGACAATAGACGGGTCCTTTACCGCAACCTCATCAAACGAGCCTTCGGGTCCCTGAGACAGAATGGGATCGCTGATTTCCCATTTGTTCTCAACGGTGTCTCCTGCCACGGCGCCGGTAGATACTGTTACCGTGCATGCTAGTATCAGTGCATTAACGTCGGCGGACAATCTCATTGGCATGACCCTCTCTCGACCCGATTTTGCGGCGGCGGTTATCGTCTCAGAGCGTCAGTAGTCAGCAGCAAAGCCTTCGTTCCGGAATCGTGACGGTTTTCTCCAGGCCGCTCAGCTTAGCAAGTTTGCCGACAAGCCACAAGTCTTACTGACTACTGACGCTCTGGCCTCGGTTTCGACCGGTTTCCCCCGACCGATTCGCATTACTGCTTGTCGCGCAGGCTGAGGATCAGTTCGACTTCGCTGACCAGGCACTCGACGCGTCGGGCGATTTCGACCAGATCGAAACCGTAGTCGGCCAGCGTGTAGATCTCCTCGCGGCGATGCTGAGTCAACGACTCTTCGTCCGCGTTTGTCTTGAGGGTTTTCGGCGGTGGAGTCGAAGCTTCCCGTGACGAACCGCCGGCTGTCGGCTGGGACGATTTCGCCGCCGCCGCCTCGAGTCGGGCAGCGGCCTTGTCTGCGTCGGCGATCAATGCCTGCAACACTCCCAGCTTGCTGTCGAGCCGGGCCGACAGCTCGCGGGCCGTCTCGTGCATGGCTACCTGCCATCGAGCGACGTCCTCGGGAGCGCCCTGGCAGTGAGATCCGTCGGTACGCATAGGTCGTTGCGTCCGCACGATCGGCGCGTCGTCTCGCTTCTGACGCGAGAAGTATCGTTGCCATCGGATCAGCAGCGACGCGATGATCAGCAGCAACGCCACCACCGTCATCAAGGTGACGAGCGTAGATTGAGCGAAAATGGCCATGTCTTTGAGTGTACACGAAGTGGTGGAGAAGACAACGAGTTGCCTGGTGCGATTGCGAATCCCCATGCATACCCCCCTTTGGAGATCGTCCAGACGGTGCAATTTGGCGCTAATTGGACATATATGTCGTTTTTTTCGCATGCGAGGGAAAAAGTCGACGTTGCGGGTGGCATATTCTTGACATTTATTTCCGATTGTGAGAGAATCGAGATAGTTTAATGGATTAGTGTAGTTATGCGCTGCCCTGCGCGCAGCGTGTCTGTTGGATTTTCAGATCGGGCGCAGGGAAGGGGAGCGTAGAAAAAGGACGCAAAAAAAGTGGGAAGGTTGTCTGCCCCTTGGTTGACAACCAGGTGGAATTATGCGAGAATAACATCTCCTTAGACTCTCGTTTTTTGATAGGAATCGCTAGTCTGCGGACAAGCGGTGTTGTATTCGGTTTTTCTCGGATGTAGTCGCGTAACTGTTTTGAGTGGACAAGGCTCAGTAGTTCCCCGCAGGGGAACGAAGGGAGGTAATGATGTCTCAACCTAATCGTCTTCCTCGGATGACCATCCTGTTTGCAGCGTGTATTGCGGCGGCAACATGCTTGACGGAATCGGTGGCGACCGCCGACTTCATACAGTACAGCAACGGGCACACGGTATTCGGAGCCTCCCAACGTGGCAAGACTACGGACGGAACCGTGAATTTCGCCGTCTACGAGAATCCGGGAGGAGACTGGACGCAGGTCTTTGGCCCTGCCGTGGCGCAACAGATAGAGGGGCTGCCACCGGACGCTCGCGGAGTGGCGACGCAGGTGGACGCGACGGCCGAGTACATCTACTTCTACCAGGTCGTCAACAATAACCCCGTGGGCTTGGTTAACAACTCGTTGAACGGGCTCGATGTTCCTATTCCCAGCCGATATACGATTTCTTCGCTGGGATATATCGACGGCTACGTGTTCAACGAGAACGGCACGCCAGTGACCATTTTCAATCCGTCCCTGGGAGACTCGGCGGCGGGCAACTACGGCCCCACGGGCATAGACACCAGCATTTTCGACGGGTTGCCGACCCTGGCAAACGTTGCCCTGAGCGGTCCGATATTCGCCCCCGACAACAACGCGATTAGCCCGGCCTGGGGCCGTATTCTCACCAACAACGTTCAGTTCAGATGGGACACCGGCGGCAATCGCGGCGGTTCGGTCGGAGCGACACAGATAGAACCGGACGGCTATGGCTCGATTCTCTTCTTCACCACTAGTCAGTTACCCAGCCGGTGTGCAATGGGCGTACTTTACGGTGACGGCAGTGCGCTGGGCGACATCATAGCCCCACTCATCGGCGATCCTCCCGATCCCATACCGGAACCGGCGACGCTGGTGATGATCTTGGCCGGCGCTCCACTGGCACTGCTTGGCTGGCGACGATGGAAACGGCGGCGTCAACGGAACGCCTGAAGTATCGAGCGCGTGGAGAACACCCCGGTGAAGTCTGGGCAAGCGCAAGAAAACGGGCCACACGCAAGGGGCATAGTTTCTGCATAACCGTCAAAGTCGTCGCAACAGAAACGAAGGGCGCTGCTGACTTGGTTCATACCCGTTGCAGTGCAGTTACCGCCGGAAAACGGTGGCTTCGACGCAGATCGAGGATATAATAAGGGTTTAGCGTCTTCGGAAGGTGCGTCGGCATATTCGACGAGCACAGAAGCAAGGCAATCCCGCTAAGCATCCTTCCCAACAGGTTCGTTCGAACTGGGGTCTTTTCTACGTCAACGCGAGGTGCGTGAATGAGAGTCTTGAATGTCCGGCTGCTGGCCATTTTGATCGTTTGCAGTTTGGTTTTCGGGAGTGGCGTTTTCTTTCTGCACGGATTCCAGGTTCGGCGGAACGCGGGCCTCTTCATTAGCGAGGCGGAGAAGGCAAAAGCAAACGACAATCTCGTCGAAGCGGCCCGCAATCTCGGGTGGTACGTCAGGCTCCGGCCGGACGATATTGACGGCCTGGAAGAATACGGGTTTCTACTGGCCGACTTGCGCCAGCTCGCCCGGGCTTTTGACGTGCTCGAGCGTACCGTCCGGCTCGACCCGGGTCGCACAAAAGTGCGGCGAAAACTGGTCGACATTGCGATCACCGGCATGCGGTACTCCGATGCCCGAGCGCACCTCGAAGAGTACCTCCTTAAAGACTCGCCCCTGGATGGGGAACTACTCGAATTGCTGGGTAGATGCCAGGCGGCGGTCGGCGAAAACGACGGGGCATTGTACTCGTATCAGCAAGCGATCGAAAACAAGCCCGACCTGGTCGACGCCTACGTGCGCCTGGCTCAAGTATTGCGATTCAGGATGGATCGAAAGGCTGAAGCCGACAAATGGATGAAGAAGGTGGTCGAGGCGAATCCCGACTCGGCAGACGCACACATGTCGAGGGGAAACTACCTGCTGGACGTAAACGAAACGGACAAGGCGATGGAGCATGCCCGCCGAGCCCTGGAGTTGGAGCCCGACAATCGCAGGGCCATCTGGCTGGCCGCCCGATGCGCCATGGAGCAGGAGGACTACGTCGAGGCGCGCAAATACGCCAAGCACGGCATCGAGTTGTTTCCCGAACACGTTCCCATGTATACCTCGTTGGCCGACATCGAGTTGCGCGACAAGAATCGAGACGATGCAATCGCCGTGCTGCGGCAGGGACTGGAAGCAACCGACGAGAATCCGCAGTTGCTCTGGAGCATGGCAAACCTCCTGGTCGATGCCGGTGAACTCGACGAATCCCAAAGAATCATCGACAAGCTGGGGGAGTCGGAGTTTCCGCCGGCTTTCGTTGGCTACCTGAATGCACGCGCCGAGTTCGTGCAGAAACACTGGCTGGCCGCCCGCAATGGTTTCGAACGGGTTCGCCCCGGACTGACCATCCGTCCGGAGTTGGTGAAGCAGGCCGACTTTTGGCTCGGGAAGGCCTATTCCGAGTTGGGGAACATCGATCAAACGATCCTCGCCTACCGCCGCGCCCTGAATCTGGATGAGTTCTTCGCGCCGGCGAGGGCTGGAATCGCCGAGGCTTTGCTGCGAGCCGGCCGAATCGACGAAGCCATGGTGGAATATGGCCACTTGATAAAGATGGGCAAGGCCGCTGGGGGCGGCGCGATACCTTGGACCCGAATGTTGATCCTCAAGAACATGAACTTGCCGCCGAACCAGCGAAACTGGCCCCGAGTGGAGACCATGCTCGACAAGGCCGAGGAGATCGTCCCCGACGCGTTCGAGATCCCCGTGCTTCGCGCGGAGGTCCTGGCCGCCCAGAACAGGCTTGAAGATGCGGAGAAACTGCTCGCCGACGCCCGTGATAAGACCCCCGAACGGGTCGAATACTGGAGTATGCTCAGTTCGCTCGCTCAACGGCGGGGCGATTGGGACCGGGCCAACGAGATCCTGGCCGAAGCCGAAGCCAAACTTGGAGACAAGGTCGGGCTGCGCCTCGCGCGTGCAAGATATCTCTCCCAGCGCCTCGGGGAGGAGTCCTCCGAGCAACTCAGGAAACTGGCCGAGAACACCGACGCGTTCTCCGATGAAGAGCGCGCTCAACTCTGGAAAGGGCTGCTCACCGCTGCCACGCAGGTCAACGACAACGAACAGATTGTGACGTTGTGCGAGAAGGTGGCGGAGGCCGAGCCCAACAACGTTCAGATCCGGTTCTTGATGTTCGAAATCGCGGTGCGCGACAAAGACAACGCGGCGGTCACCGAGACGCTGAAGAAAATCGAGGAGGTTGAGAAGGGGCCTTTCTGGCTTTTCGCCCGCGCCGTGAAAATGAGCATGGAGGCAGAAGGCCCCAACGACAAGCGGCTTGCGATTGCGCTGAAACTGCTCGAACAGGCCCGCGAACGCCGCCCCACCTGGTCGCGTCTGCCGTTGCTGGCCGCCGGGATCTACGACCAGCAAGGGAAGCTGAACCAGGCCCTGCAGAGCTATCACGAGGCACTCGACATGGGCGAACGCAATCCCGCCGCCATCCGTCGGGCGATTGAACTCTGCTTCCGCGAACAGCGGTTTAACGAAGCCTCGAAACTGTTGCGTCGAATGCGAGACGTTCCGCCTGAGCTTCAGGACTATCAGCGCGAGGTCGAATGGCGACTGGGGAATTTCCAGGTGGCATTAAAGGCGGCCAGAGAAGCCGCGGCCAACTCGGACGACTACCGCGACCACGTCTGGCTGGGCCAGATCCTCGGCGTGATGGGCCGGCAGGCAAAGGCCCAGGGGAAGACCTCCGAAGCGGTGGCCATGCTCGAAGAGGCCGAACGCGTGCTCCGTCACGCCACCGAACTCGACGGCACGATCTCCGCGACTTGGGTAGCGATGATCCAGTTTCTAAGCAGCACGAACCAGCGGCACAAGGCAGACCAAATCATCGACAATGCCCGGGCCGCCTTGCCCGCCGACAAGGCCTCCCTTGCACTGGCACAATGCTACGAAGCCCTGCGGGAAACCGAGGCGGCGAGAAAAAAGTATGAAGATGCCTTGGCCGCCGATCCGGACAACCTCGTGGTGATCCGCTACGTGGCCGACTTCTATCTGCGGATCGGCAAGACGCTGTTGGCCGAAGCCCAGTTCAAGAGAATAATCGACGGCAAGGTCAAGGCCGAGGAATCCGACCTCTCTTGGGCCCGCCGGCGAATGGCGATGGTTCTGGCCGCTCGAGGCGGCTACGACAACCTGCAGAAGGCGCTGGCCCTGATCGAGCAGAACCTCGGGGCACCCGGCTCCTCAGTTCAAGACAAGCGAGCCAAGACGTCTCTTCTCCTGAAAGACCCCTCGCGCCTGCAAAGGCAGCAAGCAATCGCTATGCTCGAGGAGATCCTGCAGGGACAACGATCCGCATCACCCGACGATCAGTACGTCCTCTTTCAACTCTATATGGCGGAGGGCGCCTGGACCAAGGCCAACCGGCAGATGCGGAGCCTGCTCTCCAAGCACGGCACCGATCCGCGATACGTCGGGGCCTACGTGAAGGCGCTGACGGACCACCGCGAGTTCGACAGTGCCCAGTTGTGGCAAACCCACCTCGAAAAGCTCGCCCCCGAACAGTTCAACACGGTCAGCCTCCGTGCCGAACTCTTGTTGCGACGCGGCCAGCACGTACAGATCCCCGACGTCCTGAAGAACTACCTCGCGGACCCGAAAGCCAGACCGGCAAGCCCCGTGGCGCGTCTGCGGCTGGTCGCTGACCGGTTCGAGGAGTTGGCCGGAAAATTGAAGAAGGACGGCCGTAAGGTGTCGGCGACCCTGTTCCTCAACGAAGCGGAGAAGCTGTTCCGCCAGTTTGCAGCCGAGAACTCGAAGGAAGCGCTGCGCCTGGCCGCGTTCCTGGGACGCAACGGGCAAGTTCCCGAAGCACTGAGTATGATCGAGAGAGGATGGAAAGACGCTGATCCCGTCATCGTGGGGCAAACCTGCGCCACCATCCTCAAGGACGCCAACGTTACGCCCGAACAGACTCGACGTGGTGAAAAAGTAATTCAGGACGCCCTGAAGGAGTTCGATCATCACAAACAACACAGCCGGCTGCTGTTGGCAATGGCCGACGTCCGCACGACCCAAGGACGGTATAACGAAGCGGAAGCAATATACCGCGACATCATTCGCAGAAACGCCAATGATCCGGTCGCGATGAACAACCTGGCCGTGCTTCTGGCGCTGCAGGGAATCAAGGTCGGCGAAGCGCTGAAAATGGTCAACCGCGCGCTCGAATTGGCCGGGCCGATGGCGTCGATACTCGACTCTCGGGCATCGGTTTACATGGCCGCCGGACAGCCGGAAAAGGCGCTGGTCGATTTGCAGCATGCCCTCAGCGACGGCTTGACTCCGGTGCGGTTCTTCCACCAGGCGCAGGCGTACGATCAGGCCGGAGAAGAACAGGCCGCCGCCGAATCGATAAAGAAAGCCGTCGATCTGGGGCTCGACTCCGAGATGCTTCAGCCGCTGGAACGTCCAATCTACGACAAGCTCAGGAAGCTGCTCGACGGATGACCTTGACTCGGTATCCCGCAAGAGTCAAGATTGCGGCATGATGCACTTTTTCCCACGCCGTCGCGACCGCGCGTTTCTCGCCGTGCCGTTGTTCGTCGGCTGGGTGCTCTACGCGGCGGGGCTGTACGGCACGTCGCTTCTGTACGGCACGTCGCTTCTGAACGGGCGGCCGCTTCTCGACGTGGCCGGCTTCGACTCATCCGCCGCCATGCGACACCCGGCTGGACCGGTTGCCGCCGTGGCAGCGGTGGTCGGCGCAACCGGCCTGCTGGTGGTCTTCCCGTGGCTTTTCGGTACGTTTGCAGTACGCCGATTGCCGGGCCTGCGAGCAACTGCCGGTGCCTGGAGCCTGGCCGTCAATTCGGTCGCTTTGATGTTGGTGTGTCTCGTACTGCGACATTCGATCGGAATCGGCCGGGGGAGCTTCTCGGCGGCGTGGCTCGCGTGGACGATCGTGCTGCTCGTGCTCGGCCGGGAAACGACGCAAGCGGAGGCCGAAGGCCGCGGCCGGCGAAGATCTTACGCGGTCGGCCTTTCGATCGGCGTCGTCGCGGCCGCGGCCGGCATCGTTCTGTTTGGGCAGGAGCACTTCATCCAGTGCTTCAACGGCGACGGAACCGAGTTCTGCGACCTGGCCGGAAGCCTGCGGCATCATTTTCTTCCCTACTGGGAGATCGAAACCGTCGGCCGATTCGGCACTTTCGTCGCCAACCCCACGGTCGTCAACTCGTACTGGACCCTGGGATTGCAGCTCCTGTTGGGCGAAGGCGAACTCGCCACCCGGCTGCCGTGTTGGATCTGGTGGCTGGGTATCTTCGCCGTCTCGCTGCACATGGTGCGCGGAGAAGACGGACCGACGGCGTGGCTGCCGGCGGTTCCGCTGGCGTTGTCGCTGCTGTTGACGAGCCTGTGGTACACGTTCTACGTGGGCTACTATCCTTACATGGCCGACCCGGCGAACCCGGGTGTACCCGACGCATTGTTCACCCTGCTCTTGTTGTTGGCGTTGGATTGCCTTCGCCGCGCCGATTGTCCGGGCTGGGGCGCGTTGATGGTTCTTGCATCGCTGGTCTTCTACGCGGGGGCCGTACTGCTCGTGTTGACGGTTGTCGCCGCGATCCTCTGGCGGCCGGTTCCCCGTCGAGAGGTCCTCAAAGCCGCGGGGGCGGCGGCCCTGCTGCTGGCGGCAATCGCCGGCGGCTATCTCTTGATCGGCCGGCGGCAAGATCTGCTCGCGGCATGGTGCGGCACGCTCGAGATGGAATACGTCACCGAGTACTTCGCCCCCGGGCCGCGATGGCGTTCGAGCCTGTTGTTCTCCGGCTACTTCCTGTTGGGATGCGGCGTCACTGCCGCGATGGGCCTGGTTCTTGCGTTTCGGCGAGGCAATCGGCCCGGCCGTGGTGCCTGGGATCGAACCGTGGCGACCGTGGCGCTGCTGTACCTGGCGATTATTCTTGGCGCCGGGGTGAAGAACCTGCACTATCTCGGCCCACTGTTGCCGATCCCGCTGGTTCTTTGGCTAAGACCATCACGTCACGCTCATCAGTCGCCGGCGTCGACATACGTTCGGCCGTTGGCCGCGGCGGTGGGGCTGGCCGTTTGCATCTTGCTCTGCTGGCCGGCCTCCAGAGCGACGTTCACGCTCAACCGCCAACTTGGAGCCGCCACAACCTTTCAGACCGATTCGTACGAAGAGGCCAGCCGCTGGGCCCGAGTGGCGTCGGACCTGTACGACGAAGGCCGGCTCGGCTGGCAAGTCAGCCAGCACACCTGGGCAGCGTATTCACAGCGAGACGCCGATGCCGCGAAGCCGCGACCGCTGCTGGTGACAAAGGGCGGGCCGCCGCCGCGTTATCAACTTGTCTTCCGGTCAGCCCAGGGGGTGAAACTCTACAGCCGCGATCCGCAAATCACTCGCTGGATGGCAGATCAACGACCTCTCGCCGCCCCGGATCGCTTTGCTCCGGTGTTCCAACCGATCGCCGTTCGACCGCGGCCGCGAGTCGTAGAGTAGTCATCTCGCGCAGCGAGATGACTACTTAACGAACCCACTAGCGAAGCTGAAACGCCGCCGGCCCGGCTCCGGTGAGAAAGAACTGACTCGACGGGGCGTGTTGCGGAAACCGGTTTCGGTACGCCTTGGCCCAACCGGTCAGAAAGGTCTCGGCGCGGGACGTCTCGACCATTGCCCAAACGCTGCCGCCGAAGCCGGCCCCGAAGGCCGACGCGGCGACCGCCCCCCGCTCTCGGGCACTGGCCGCCAGATAGACGGTCTCCGGCACCTGGTTGCCCAGCAATTGCTCGGCCGCCTGCTGTGAAGCGTCGACCAGGCGGCCGAACTCACCGAGGTCTTCTTTGTCCAAAGCATCGCCGGCGGCGGGGATGATCTGCTCGTTTTCGACGACAAAGTGTTCCAGCCGGTCCGACAGCGCAGCCGGTGCGAACTCACCGCCTTCCGCCCTTGCGACGATCTCGCGCAGCCGATCGACCGCATCGGGCGAACTGGCAAACGCCGCCGCCAGGTGCGGATCGTCGCGGCCCGTGGCGCGGCACCACAGTTGCGCCACGGCCACGGCCATGCGCGAGGCGCGGTTATACTGCTGGCGTGCCGCGCCGGTCTTCTCCGCCACCACACCGCTCGACCCGATGGCAAACGTATGGCCGGAAGGTACGCGCATCGACCGGTCGAAACGGACCGGGCAGTACGTGTATTGGCTGACGTGGTTCGGCTCCGCGCAGAGGATTGCCGTGTGGTCCTCGCTGCCGCCGAAAGTCCCCACCCCGCAATCGCCTTCCAGGGACCCGAAACTCCGGCCGTTCTCCACTGCACCCAGATAGCCGGCCAGGTCGGTTGTGCTGCCGACGTGATCGCGGTAGCGCCGTTGTGCCGGCAGTTGATTGGCGTCGGCCAGGACCAGAAAGACCGCCACGATCAAGGAACTGGAACTGCTCATACCGGCCGCCGGCGGGAGATCGCCGGCCAACACGACGTCGGCCCCCCGGCGTGCTTCGGGAAAGTTCACCGCAACGCGGCGTGCAACGGTCATGGGATAGTTCGACCAATGCCCGGCACGAGGCGTCGGCGGCGGATGCAGCGCGAAACTGATCCGCTGCCGCGCGTCGGCGTCGACAACCGTGATAAGAGCGTCGTCACGCGGTGCGGCAACGATGCAGAAGCCGCGCTCGACGGCGGCCACCATGCTTCGTCCCCCGGCATAGTCGGTGTGCTTTCCGAGGACCTCGACCCGACCCGGCACGAAGAAAGCCCGGCGGTCGGCCGTGTTTCCGACCGGCAGCGCGGCCGCGGCGGAGGCGAACAACCTCGCCTTCGCCCGGGCGGCCGACCGGCTGAGGCCCGCGGCCGTGAGCCGGTCGCTCAGTGCGCGGGAGTCGTCCAACTTGCCTTGGTAGTTGCACGCCACTAGAAATCCACCTCCGTACCGGCCAGCTTCGCCGCGATCGGACCCACGTCCCGCCGACTGGAAAGGTCCAACACGGCGTCGCGAATGGTCACCGCGTGGAACGGCTCCCGCAGCACTTCGATGGCGTAATTCACGGCGGCGGGCATCTCCAACTCGCCGCGCGGCGACGGTTCTATCGCCCGGCACGCGTCGAAGATCGCCGGCCCGAGCCGCCAGCAGTTCATGCTCACCCAGATCGGACGCGGCAGCGAGCCGATCGTTTCCGCGTCGGGTTTCTCGACAACACGCAGCAGGTAACCGCGGCCGTCGATCTTGCCGATCGCAAACCGCCAGAGCCGCTCCCGTGAGAGGTTGCCGCCGGCAAGCATGCTCTCTTCCTCGAACAACGCCGCCGCACAACCGCTCTGCTCGCGCAACAAGCGCAGGGCATCGGCGGGGTAGTGGTTGTCGGAATTGATCACCAAGAACGGATCGCCGCCGGCAAACGACTCGGCGGCGGCCACCGCGTCGGCAGTGCCGTTGGGCTCCCGCTGGACGGCGAACTCGATCGTAAGCCGCCGGGGCTGCGCCTGTTCGCCGTAGTATCGGCGGATCGTCTCATGCTCCGGTCCCACGACCAGGCACACGCGGCGACATCCCGCCGCGGCCACCGCCGTGAGCACATAATCGAGAAACGGCCGGCCGACCGGCATCATCGCCTTCGCACCGATATCGGCAACCGCCGCCTGCCGCCGGCTCAAAGCGGCGGCATCGTCCGAGCGTCGCATTCGCGTACCCAGCCCTCGGGCCAACACCACGATCTTGTCGGTGGACTTGTCGGCGGAGCAACTCATTGCGAATCCCGCTGCACGTCCTGCTCTCGTTGATCGCCGCCGGTATCTCCGCCGCCGGCATCTTCGCCGGCGTGCCGGGCACTGATGGTGCGAAACAGGGCCAGCACGTCTCCGAACCCGCGGATGGTCACCACCACCGCCAGTGCGGCGAAAATGGCCATCGAAACTACCAAGGTGACGTACCAAAAGCTGATCCAGAAGTCCATGTTCTCAAGTCCTTGACGTTTGCCTATCGGGAAACAGGAGCGATCCCGCGACCATCGCCACCAGGGCCGTCGTGGCCGTGGCCAGGCCGATGTGGGCCGAGGTGACTTCACACTCGAGCATCTCCGCCAGACGGGTAACCCCGGCGGCATCTCGCACCGGCCGCAATCCGAACACGGCAAACAGGCCGACGGCCAAGGCCAGGTTGGCTCCGACTCGGCTGGCCCTCTTCCAATACAGACCGCCCAGCAACAAGGCGAATGCGCCGGTGAAGTAAATGGCGCCGCTGACGGCCATGTAGTCCCAGAGATCCTGCCCCAGCGGATACCACAGGCTCCATACGAGCAGGAATGCACCGATCAGGAAAACCAATACGCGCGCCAGCGTCAATCGCACCTTGTTCGAGAGCCTGCCGCCGGCCAACGGGGCCACTACGTCCTCGACCAGAACCGATGACCAGCACAGCAGGTAGCTGTCGTGCGTAGACATGAAGGCCGCCAGCATACCGGCCCCCACCAGGCCGATCACTCCCGCCGGGAGAATCTGGCTCAACAACAGCGGCATGGCCTGCATGGTCACTTCGGCATTGTCGACCACCGTGCCCTTGTCGGTGAAGAAGACGTCGTGGGTTGCCGCGTTCTGCCACATGTAGGTCAGCGCACAGATCCCCAGGAACTGGGGGAGCATGAAGCGGATCATGAATCCGATCGAGGACCAGATGTAGAGGCGTCGGACGACTCGAGTGCTTTCGGCCGCACAGGCCCGCATCACGGCCGTTTGCCAAACCGCGCAAGAGACCAACCCGGCGGTGAAGATCATCCACACCACGTACGACGGCCCGAATCCCTGCAGGTCGAACGGATCGAAGCCCGCCTCTTTGTGGACGGTCTTGACCGTCGCGACGATGTTCGCCCAGCCGAGATGTCTCCAGGCCGCCAGGCAGGAGAAGAGCATGCCGAAGGAGAGCACGACGAACTGGACGTAGTCGGTAATCACGACGGAGACCATCCCGCCGAGGATCGTATATCCCAACACCAGCGCGATCAGCAGGCTCATCACGATATTGACGTGAGTGGGGTCGTGCAGTCCGGTGAGCGCGGTGAGGAAGAGGGCCCCGGCCTTCAAGAACATCCCCATGTTCAGGATACCCGCCCCCGCCAGGAGCACGCCGCCGAAGATCCGCGTTCCGCGGCCGAAACGTTTTTCGTAGAACTCGGGGATGGTCATGATTCCGAGTTCGCGCAGCGGCACGACGATAAACCCGGTCAGCCCGACGATCAGCGTCACGATCCCCGCCGACAGGCCGATGTGAAAGGCGGCGAAACCACCGGTGAACCCCTTCTGCGCCGAGTACATCACGGTGACCAGCCCCATTTCGGTGCCGACCATGGTAGCAATGGCGATGAACGACTTCAGCGATCTCCCGGCCACGACGTAGTCCGACATGTCGCGGATGTAGCGTTTCACGTACAGGCCGATCATCAGCGTACCGAGCAGATAGGCGCCGACGATCACCCAATCCCAGCGAGTGAAGTTCGTTCCCAGGTGTGCCAATTGATCCACGGAAACCTCCGTATCCAACGCGGGCAATTCATGGCCCAAACGCGACAGTCCCGAAAATGGGGACTGGCTCCGTCGAGAGCCTGGTTTTGAAATGGTTGGGGCGTTTGCCGACGGTGCCTGTCCCCTTTTTCGGACCTTTTTGGGAGGATTTGACCTGTTTCGGGCTCGGAGCCAGTCCCCCTTTTTCACTCCCGTTTACAGTTTGAGTGATTATACCAAGGCCCAAGCGTGCCACAACCGATCATACTCGGTATCGGCGAACTCTCTCCATGCACCGATTGGCCGAATCGACGTCCGGCACATCGGTCACCTGGTAGAGTACGCCACCGGGGAGCGTGTGCCGCTCGAGCCGGTCGGCGAACTGGCCGAACTTGGCGAAGACGCTTATCGGAGTGTTTCCCGTCCGTTGCTTCAACTCCTCGAGCACGTCGAACGCCGGCGCGAATCCGAGGTCGTCCAGCAGCAAGATTGCTTTGAGGGCGTTGATCGAGGAAGCCGCTTCGAGCAGGTGCCGCCCGTTGCCGTGGACGTGGATCACACCGCCGTCGAACTCGGCGATAATCCGCTGGGCCGGCTCGCGGCCCCACTGTTCAAAATAGTCTACGCTCGTCATGTGGAAAGGGTCGAGGCTTTCGGAAACGATCCGGCCGGGAATCCATTGGGCGAAGTTGCTCAGCGTCCCGCCGAACGTGGCCGGCACCGTCTCGAAGAACGTGCGTTGGACCTGCACGTTCAAATCGAAGGCGAAGTCGATCGCCCTGCGGACGTTCTCAGGGCACTGCTCCACGCTCAAGTAGGTCTCGGTCGCGCCGATCAGTTCGAAGACGAAGTTCAGGGCGTCGATGAGAATGAAATGGCTGACACCCCATTTGCCGGCGCTTCGATCGACGAACACCCGCAGTTGCTCGAGGTATCGTTGCCACCAGAAATGGGACCGGTCGAATCGCAGCGTGTCGAATTCCGGCCAATCGCCCAACAGCGGCGGGACCATTGAAGAGATCCAGCCGGTCTCCGGATGGCACATGAAACGGACTTCGCCGCCGAGCAATCCGCCGTAGAGCCCCTGGTCGAATTCGCTCAGATAGGCGGCCGGCATGGAGTCGTCCTCGACGGCCGCTCGCTCGGAAAACAGCCTGTCCCAGAATTCCGCCCGATCGGCGGGATGGGGATAATCGCAACGCGGATCGCCGTATTGCCGCCGAAACTCGGCGATCGCCCCGCTGGGGACGGCCATGGTTGCGAAGATCCGGTCTTCGGCGCGGCGCTCGTAAAGCGACCGCAGCCCTGTGGCGACCTCCTCTGCGTTTGGTTTGTATGCAAACACACTCATTGACGAAAGGTCCTCCCCCGGCCGAAAGTTCACAGCGTCCGGCTACTCTTGGCTGCGACTCCGCCGCGTCCGAAGCCACTCGATCACGTCGGCAAGAACGCGCTCGCGCTCCGGCTCGCTGAGCACTTCGTGATAGAGGCCCTCGTAGACGTGCAGAGTCTTGTCTCTCGATGCGGCTTGCCGGCAAAGTCGACGGCTGCCCTCGACGTCGGTGACGACGTCGCCCGTGCCGTGCAGAATCAACAGCGGCAGCCGAAGGGAGCCCGCCCCGCGAAGGATCTCATTGCCCACGCGAAGGATCTCGGCGCCGGTGCGAATCGGAAAGCGTCGATGGAACACCAACGGGTCGTCCCGATATTTCGCGAGCACTTGCTCGTCTCGCGAGAGGTATTGGTGGCCGAAACGCACGAACCGCAGATAGGGTAACACCATACTGAAAAACGGGGCCAAGCGACGAAGCAGCGGAGACACACCGCTGCCGACCAATATCGGCGGCGCGCTGAGCACGATGCCGCCTCCCTCGGGCTCTCGCGTTATCGCCAGTTGTGCAACGATTGCCCCCCCCATACTGTGGCCCAACAGGAACACCGGCTTTCCCGGCTCGCGTGTTCTTACTAGCCGCAGGAACACCTCCAGGTCGGCCAGGTACTCATCGAAGCGGCGAATCCGCACACGCGGCCCGGCCGACTTGCCGTGCCCACGAAGGTCGGCTGCGTAGACTGCGTAGCCTTGGTGGTTTAGTTCCCCGGCCAGTCGGGCGTATCGGCCGCCGTGTTCCTTGACGCCGTGTACCACGACGACCACGGCCGTCGGTTCCGTTTCCGGCAGCCAGCACTGCTGATACAGCCGTCGACCATCGTGGCCGTCGAAGTAGTCTTCATAATGAGGCATGATCGGAGTGATACGGCCCTGACGGGAAGAAGTCAAGGGATTCTTTGTCTATTTCGTCTATTGCGGCGAAGTGGGAGAAGTCCGCCGGCGCCATATTGCCCCAGCCGGTAGTGCGTGCATATAATTTCGTAACGTACTTCATCATAGGAGGATGTGAAATGAAACGTTTGCTGAAATGGTTGCTTGTTCCGGCCGTGCTGGCCGCGGGGCTTACGCTGTTGCCGGCCACGGAGTCGGAGGCTGCGCGAGTGCGGGTGCACGTGGGGTATCCGGGCTACTACGCTCCCTACGTCTACGGCTATCGAGTGCCCGGCTACTATGCTCCCCGAGCATACTGGTATCGATCGTACTGGGCACCGCCGCCGGTGCGCATCCACGTATATCGGCCGCCCGCACACGTCGGCTTCTATCCCAGCTACCACTACGCTCCGGCGCCGTGCTATCAGGTGTGGGAATAGCAGCCGGTCGGAGAATCTAACCAGGCGACGCCTCAGACGATGGGAGGATTCAGTGGTCAGGGGTTGTGAATCAATGTGTACGATGGGCCTCCGAACCGTACGAAACTTGGCTCATTTGCAGCAACTCCTTAGAACTAAGTAACGTAACGGGGGCGGCAAGAAAAAAGAACAGTCCGGGCAGGCCACGTGGGCGAGCACCGGACTGTTTCCCCCCCTGGGAACATACTCTTGAATCGGACGAGCTACGCGGCGTCAAGACTCCCCCTCGAAGTCGATGGTCGCGTATCTGCCACCCGAAGCTTGGTGGTGTGCTTCAACCCCCTCGCTGAAGCACGTCTTCTTTCGCCGCCGATGGCGAACACTGCAATAATCGGCCGATTGCAGGGCCACACTTTGGCAAACTTTGCCGGTTATTTTGATGATGCCGTCGCTTCTTCCCGTTTCTGCTCATAAACTTTGCCGATTAGGCCGATTTTGAGGAGGGCTATCGCCGTGGTTGCGCGCAGACGCGTCCGAAACACGGCCAACAGAGTAGGATCGAAGGAAACAAGCTGTGACAAAGGCAAATCATCTTTTTCGGGCTGTCTTGAAATCGCCTATCTTATGGGGATCTCTCGCATCGACGGGTTTCTACACATTGGTACGCTCCGAGGTGCTCACCGGGCCGCTGATCGAGGAATACTTCGCCAGCCACCCGGTCGAGTACGCGGCCACGACACTGTTCTTTGTTGGTGTGGCCGTGTTGATCCTGAAATCGTTCGACATGCTCGGCCAGTATCCGGGGCTTTCGCAGCCGCTCCTGGGACCCGAGCCGGCGGCCGGCCGGCCGGTGAACGACTGCGACGCCCTGTTGAGTCGGCTCGACCGCTTGCCCGCCACGCGCCAGAACGATTACCTGGTCTGCCGGTTGCGCGAGGCGATCGAGCACGTCCGGCGTCGCGGCTCGGCCGAGACCCTCGACGATCAGCTAAAGTACCTGGCCGACCTCGATGCCGGCCGGCTCCACGGCAGCTATGCCCTGGTTCGCGTAATCATTTGGGCAATTCCGGTGCTGGGGTTCCTGGGCACGGTAATCGGCATCACGCTGGCGATTGCCAACCTTTCTCCGGGTGCGGTGGAAGATTCGCTGCCGCTGGTGATCAAGGGCCTCAGCGTTGCCTTTGCCACCACTACGCAGGCGCTGGTCCTGTCTATTATCCTGATGTTCGCCCAATACTATACCGACCGCAAGGAGAGCACGCTGCTGGAGTTGGTGGACGAACGTGCGGCCGAAGAGTTGGACGGCCGTTTCGAGCAGATACCAACCGGCCCCGACGGCCAACTGGTCGCCGTTCGCCGAATGGCCGAAGCGATGATCGAAACCACCGAGGATCTCATTCGGCGGCAGGTTGAATTGTGGCAGGCGGCAATCGACGCCGCCGACCAGCGATCGGCCAGAATGGCCGATTCGGCAGGTAAACAATTGCAAAAGGTGCTGTCCGGCGCCATCAGCGACGCCCTGAAACGCCATGCCCAACAATTGGTTGTCGCCGAGCAATCGGCCATCGAAAAGGGCCGACTGCACTGGGACCAGATGCAGCAATCCCAGGCGCGGAACATCCAGGCGTTGGCATCGCTGCAGAAGTCGATGACCGGCCAGGCGAACATGCTGGGACGTGCCATTGAGGCGACCGGCGACGTGGCCCGGCTCGAGGATACGCTGAACCGGAATCTGGCGGCGCTTTCCGGTGCGAAGAACTTCGAACAGACGGTGATGAGCCTGGCGGCGGCGATCCACTTGCTCAACGCCCGGCTGGCCGATGGTCCGGCCGAGGTGACGCCCGTTGAACTCGATCCCGGTAACCGAAAAATTCAGGCGGCATGAGAAGGACTTCTCCGACGCAGAACCGAAACCGGCGGCAGTCGGCCGTCAGCGTTTCGCTGTTTCCGTTCCTGGCCGTGCTGATTTGCACGATGGGAGCGTTGATTCTGCTGCTGGTGGTAATCACGCACCAGGCCCGGCTCCAGGCCGCGCAACTCGCCGCTGCCGAGGAGAGCAAGAGAGCAACGGCACTGAAAGAAAGTCGGGAAGACGTTCAGTGGCGAATCGAGCTGTTGAAGGAGTCACGCGAGAAGACAGAAGCGGAACTCGCCGAAGCCCGACTGACGCTGGGCCACGTCGAGGATCATGCCCGGCGCCTGCAAAGCCAACTTGCACGCCTGGAAGCCACGCTGGCCGAGTTGGACCGTGCCGGCGTCGACGACCGGCATCAGCGCGCCCGGCTGGAAGACGAACTTCAACGTGTACGGGCCGAAATCGCCGTGGCCGGGCGGGAGTTGGCCGACGCGCGGCGCGACGCCGAGCACCGCGCCCGCTCCTATGCAATTGTGCCCTATCATGGCCCTAACGAAACGCGACGCCGCCCGATCTACATCGAATGCACCGCGGAGGCCGTCATCTTGCAGCCGGAAGGGATCAGGCTCACCGAGCGGCACTTCGCCGGCCCGATGGGACCGGGCAATCCGCTGGCCGCGGCGCTTCGGGCGAAACGCGAATACCTGCTGACGCAAGGAGCAATGGATCCGGAAAAGGCCGGCGAGCCGTATCCGCTTTTGCTGGTGCGTCCCGAGGGGATCGAAGCCTACTACGCCGCCCGGGCGGCCATGCACTCCTGGGCGTCCGATTTCGGCTACGAGTTGGTCGGCACCGACTGGAAACTCGATTTCCGGCCGCCCGACGCGGAGTTGGGCCGAGTGATGCGCGAGGCGATCGAGTCGGCCCGGGTCGGGCAAGCCCGCCTGGCGGCCGCCGCGCCCCGACACTACGGCCGCTCGCAAGGCAGGGCCACGTATCGAGTCGCGCCTACCCTTGGCGGCGTGGTTCGCGACGGCCTGCTGCCGGGCGAACCGGCTTCGGGCGGTTCAGCGGACGGATCTCCCCCAACGTTTGGCCGCAGTTCCGGCTCGAACGGCTCCGGCTTAAGCGACGCCGGCCGATCGGGCGGGGGCCAGATGGCGCCGCACTATGCACGCCCCGAAGGCGCGATCGGCGGCCGTCCGCCCCGCGAATTGCCGCCCGGGGTCGAAGGCCAAAGCGGCCCGGCACCGCGGCCCGGCGAGTGGCGGCCCAACATGCAATCCGGCGGCCGGCGTTCAACGTCCGACGGGCACGATCGGCCCGGGCACAAGGCCAGCATGGCGAAGAATCGCGGCCAGAACTGGGGGCTGCCCGACGCCGCCCGCGGTTCGGTGCCAATCACCCGGCCGATCAAGATACTGTGCCACCACGATCGGCTGGTCATCGTGCCCGAGCGAGGCATGTCGGGAGGGCGAACGATTCCGCTTAAACTGCGCACGGAGCGTTCGGTCGACGAATTCCTGTCGGCCGTCTGGAGCCACATGGAGTCGTGGGGGCTGGCCGGAAACGGCATGTACTGGCGCCCCTTGCTGAAAGTCGACGTGGCCCCGGGCGGAGAGCGCCGCTTCATCGAGCTAAGATCGCTGCTGGAGGGCAGCGGTTTGACCCTGCAACAGCACAACGAGTAATCGCCATGAAAGAAGAGCCTTTCTCGCATCGAGGCCGGCACGGCTCGACGCGCATCGACATGAAAGATCGAAATGACAATATTGGCCTTCGGCCAAACGAGGACTGTCGCCGCGTGCAGACACGCGCTCGGAAGATAGCGCGCTAAACACGTACAAGCGTGGGCATAGCACCCGACTATTATCAACAGGGACCAACTAACGACCGAAGGACCTCCGCCACTGACCCATGCACCGTCGAATCAACAAGCAAGACGACACGCCCGGCCACGATTCGTTTCTCGA
>Ga0180429_10001215_pt1 | contig 22012 bp, 14 predicted proteins | sample SS_ome_FD_132428 | JGI IMG/M metagenome (GOLD analysis project Ga0180429, IMG submission 132428) | Hypersaline lake sediment archaeal communities from the Salton Sea, California, USA - SS_1_S_1 metaG | ecosystem: Environmental > Aquatic > Non-marine Saline and Alkaline > Hypersaline > Sediment ...
AATTTTGAATTGCCCATGCCGTGATCGTTCTTCTTACACGTAAACGGGCGCGTGCACGTGCTCGGTTGTTGGCCGCAAGGTCCTCTGGCTTGGTGACCATTGAACGGCCGCACAACCGGTATCAATGGCTTTAACAAGTGGGGCCTTGGTAAAAATGAAAGATCCGTGCACGCGCCCGAGCACGTGTCCGTTCACAGGGGACAGCTAATCGCTGACAGCTGACGGCTTATTGGCAACAGCCCTGATAAATCCGGATGACCTGACGCCTGAACGCCGAAACCTGACACCTGAAACCCGCTTTACCCCTCCGCCGTGTACACGTGGTAGCTCCCGTTCAGCCATTCCTCCAGGCCCATGGTGTAGTAGCCTGAAAAACGGCGCTCGGACGGGCCGCCGGCGTTGCTGGTGTGAATTTCAGCAGCGGCGAAGTCGGTGATCATGCGATAGGTGGGGGCGAACGTGGACGGCTGCCCCATCATGCGGAACAGCTGCCCCTGCAAAACAGTGGAGCGGCTGCCGGGCAGTTCAACCGGGCCGTAGTCAAATCCAAGCCACGCCGGCAGACGGCCCCCCAGCAGCAGGTGGCGTATGAAAATGCGCCGCGTCCGGCCGTAGGGTACGGCCGGCCCCTTCAGTCCCCTGTCTACGGCCTTTTGAAACAGGGTCTCCCGCGGACGGCCGTTGAACCAGACCGCGTCCGGGCGCAGCAGCACCGCATCGAAATGCCCGAACAGGAGCGCAAACAGGGCCGTGTCGTCCATGACACGCGCCATGGTTTCGCGGCCGATGCCCCCTTCCCCGAATACCAGCAGCACCAGCTCCCGATACACCTTTTCAAAGAGTGTCGCGCCGATGGCGTCAGCCGTGTAGCGGCAGTCCCAGTCACGGAGCCGGCGGCCGTTTTCGGTGTCCGGCAGCAGCGGCCGGATAATCTGCATAAAGGCCTCGGCCTGGGTTGAAAACAGATCACACTGAAGACGTTTCATGTCCGCTATATCGAGCCTGTCTTTGGCTTCCAGCAGCGCGGCGATGCGGTCGGCGCGGCAGGCGGACATGGGCAGCACGATGGGCGCGGTTGCGCCGAAACGGTTCAAATCGTGATTGGCGGTGACGATATAACCTTCCGACGGGTTGACGACGCGTGGATTCAACAGCGGATCCTGCAGCCCCTGCCAGTCGTGACCCGGATCCCAGGCGAAGCCGGGCACCAGGCCCGACCGTCCTTTGGCCGGCACCGGAACCTGACCGCTCATGTGATAGCCGATGTCGCCGTCTTTGTCGGCGGCGACCCAGTTGAAAGGCGCCCAGGTGAAGCCGGCGAAGCACGCCATGGCGGCCGCAATGTCCGGGGCTTCCATGAGCGCCATGAAGTTATGCATGGTGGAAGCGATGTGCCCGCGCCGCCCGGTCCAGGCCAGGCTCAGATAGTATCCGTCTTTTTCCGGCGCCCCTTCCAGCAGACCGTGGTCGGTTTCATAGCAGCCGAAGGTCATCGGTGCCTTTTTCTTGGGATAAATGGTCTCCTGTCGAACCAAAAAATCCCGCCACTCATTTTTCCGGCGCCATTTTCCGTTTTTGACTTCTTCGACAAAGTAGTCGGTCACATTGGCCGAACTGTAGGTCACGGACCAGGCCAGATCCGGGGTGCGGCCGATGGGCAAAACCGGTATGCCCGGCATTCCGGCGCCCATGTAGTACCGATCCGGGCGTTTGAGCACCATCGGGTACCAGATCGAAGGCAGCTGGATGGCCAGATGGGGATCGCTGCACAGAACGGCCCGGCCGGACACGGTTTTCGAGGGTCTCAGCGCCCAGTTGTTGCTGGCGCCGTAGCCGGCCATCGACAACGCGTTTTTCAACAGCGGCGGAATCGCCGGCCGCACAAGCGTCACCTGAGACAAAATGTCCGTGAGTTCCGCGCTGATTTCCTCCTGAATCGCCGGAAAGAGTTCTCTTACTTTAGCGGCCGGCACATCTCCGCGGATAAGCTCGAGAATGAATTTTTCCATGTCTCCCTGGCACTGGGCCAAACCGATGAACCCGATCAGCCGGCCCAAATTCAGCACATCCAGCGCTGTCCACGCATCCGGTCGATGGCCCGCAAGACGCAGAAAAAGAGGCGTCCCCGCGTCTACCACCGCCTGATTCACACCCTGCGCATAGGCCTCCAGTATTGCCCGACGGTCGGCCGCCAGCTTGTCCAGCTCCGCCGGGGTGTCGGCGGTCAGATCGATCCAGCGCATGTAACGATCCAGTTCAATCAGCGCCGGATCGGCTTTCAGACATGCAGAGGTCCTTCCCTGGCAGACCAGTTTCATGAACTCCATCTGCAGGCGCCGGTCATGACCGTGGCAGTAGCCCATGCCATAGGCCAGATCCAACCGGCTGCCCGCGTCCACGCGCGGGAAGCCGCCTTCCAGGCGGCGAATGCGGACCGTCCCTTTCAGCGCCGTCATCTGAACCGGCATGTCCTTGATTTTCATTTGACGCTTTCTTCCTCTACAAACAAAGCGCTGTCGTCAAACGAAAGCTCAATGGTGTGCGGATTTTCGGCGGTATAAAGCCCAACCACGGCATCGGCGATCTTCTCGGCATAGCTGCTGATGGGGTACATGTTGGGCGTTCTCAAGGCATTGCGCAGTTGCCGACGGCCCATTTCCATAGCGGCGGTTACGGTTTGACGTTGATAGGTCTGCTCGCCGATCAGAGAAAACCGCTGGCTGTCGGGAGCTGTGTTGGCGTTTTTGTGCTCGCGGCCCAACACGGCGTATTCGCGGATGACAAGTTCGTTCCGGGGGTCGTCCCGGCGGATGAAAAATTTTTGTCTCACGATAGGTTCGTCCTTTCCGGAAAAAGTGAAAAAATAATTATTTTAGAATTTTAACAGGCTTTAGGCGCATTGTCAACGCCCGGCGGCCGCCGGCTTCATTCAGGCAGACGGGTGGCGGCAATCCCTAAGCCCCGACGTCGTCCACCACGGAAGGGGCCGGTACCGACGGATGATCATCCGGTCCCACCAGACCATTGATTTCTTGACACACCAGATCAATATTGACTAAATTTGGTTTTATCTGCCAACTGAAAAGGAGGCCCCCATGATCCCCACCGCCGATGCAGCCGCGCCCCGGACCATCACCCTGGATGAAAGTCTGCCACCCATGCCGCCCTTCCGACCCGACGTCCGCCGGGCGCCGGACCGGGGCTTTCGGCTGAGCCGCTCCCGGACCTGCACGGCGCTGAAAAACGCCCTGCGCTACATCCCCCCTTCGCTTCACGAACGCCTGGCACCGGAGTTTATGGACGAACTGGTCCGCCGCGGGCGCATATACGGCTACCGCTACCGCCCCGCAACGCCCGTCAAGGCCGCACCTGTCCACACATATCGCGGTAAATGTATGGCCGGGCGGGCGTTTCAGCTGATGATCGACAACAATCTGGATGTCGATGTGGCCCTGTACCCTTATGAACTGGTGACCTACGGAGAAACCGGCAGCGTGTGCCAGAACTGGATGCAGTACCGGCTCGTTAAAAAATATCTGCGCCGGCTCACCGAACATCAGACGCTCGTAATGCAGTCCGGACATCCCCTGGGCCTGTTTCAGTCCGGACCCGATGCGCCCCGGGTCATCATCACCAACGGCCTGATGGTCGGAATCTATGACAATCTCGACGACTGGGAAATCGCCGCCCAGATGGGCGTCTCCTCCTACGGCCAGATGACCGCCGGCGGCTGGATGTACATCGGGCCGCAGGGCATCGTGCACGGCACCTACAACACCCTGCTCAACGCCGGCCGCAAGATGTGCGGCGTTCCTGACGACGGCAACCTGGCCGGACTGCTTTTCGTGTCCTCCGGCCTCGGCGGCATGAGCGGCGCCCAGCCCAAGGCCGCCGCCATCGCCGGTGCGGTCTCCATCGTGGCCGAAGTCGACGACTCGCGCATTCAAACCCGCTTCGACCAGGGATGGGTGGACATGGCGTCTTCAGATCTCGGTGCCGTCTTCGACAGCGCCCGCAAAGCACTTTCCGCAAAAAAGCCGCTTTCGATCGCCTTTGCCGGCAATGTCGTGGACCTTTTGGACCACATCGCCGCCAACCACATCCAGGTGGATCTGTTGTCCGACCAGACCTCGTGTCACGCGGTCTACGACGGCGGCTACTGCCCCCAGGGCATCCGCTTCGCCGAACGCACCCGGCTGTTGAGCGCCGATCGGCCCCTGTTCAAGAAAAAGGTCGACCAGAGTCTGCGCCGCCATTTTGAATGCATCCAGCAACTGACCGCCGCGGGCGCCTATTTCTTTGACTACGGCAACGCGTTTTTAAAAGCGGTGTTCGATGCGGGCGTCACCACGGTGGCGCGCAATGGGCGGGATACCCGTGAAGGCTTCATATTCCCTTCCTATTTTGAAGACATCATGGGTCCCATTTTCGATTATGGCTACGGTCCCTTCCGCTGGGTGTGTTTGAGCGGCGATCCGGGCGACCTCGCCAGAACCGACCGTGCCGCCATGGACTGCATCGACCCGCGGCGCCGGCCGGAAGACCGCGACAACTACAACTGGATCCGCGACGCCGGCAAGAACCGACTGGTGGTGGGCAGCCAGGCGCGCATTCTCTACCAGGACGCCGCAGGCCGCATGGCGATTGCCCTCGCCTTTAATAAAATGGTGCGCGACGGCGACATCGGACCGATCATGCTCGGCCGTGACCACCACGACCCCGGCGGCACGGATTCGCCCTTTCGCGAAACCGCCAACATCTACGACGGCTCCAATGTGTGCGCCGACATGGCCACGCACTGCTTCGCCGGCAACGCAGCCCGGGGCATGTCCCTTGTCGCCCTGCACAACGGCGGCGGCACCGGCATCGGCCGGGCCATCAACGGCGGCTTCGGCCTGGTGCTGGACGGCAGCCAGAAGGTCGACCGCGTCATCCGCAGCGCCATGAACTGGGACGTCATGGGCGGTGTAGCCCGCCGCAGCTGGGCGCGCAACCCGAATGCCATGGCGGTCGCCGACCGCTACAACCAGGAAAACGCCAACGGCGACCACATCACCATCCCCTACTTAGCGGACGCGGGTCTGGTGGATGCGGCCGTCGCCCGGCGTCTCGGCAAAAAGGAGTATCCATCGTGAACGCTGTGCTGTTTTTCAACGCCGCCGTGCACACCCCTGCTGATGCCGGCCGGCCCAGAGGGGGGGCGGATCAGGGAAAAATCACCTGTTTCGACCCCGGCGCCCTGGTGGTGGACAGGGAAAAGGGGACGATTCTGGCGGTCGGTGCGGCAAAAACCGTTGAAAACGCGTTTCAAAAGCATATCACCGCATCCGTCGACTGCGGCCGCCGGTGCCTGATCCCCGGATTCGTGGATCCCCACACCCACATGTGTTTCGCCCGGCGACGCGAAGCCGAATTTGCACAGCGCATCGCCGGAACCCCCTACCTGGACATCCTGAAACAGGGCGGCGGCATTCTGTCCTCGGTTCAGGCGGTGGCCGACACGGATGAAAACACCCTCTACCAGGCGACACGCCGCAATGTCCTGGCGGCCCTGGAACACGGCACCACCACAGTGGAAATCAAGAGCGGCTACGGCCTGGACACGGCCAACGAACTCAAAATGCTGCGGATCATCGAGCGCATCGGCCGCAGCCTGCCGCTGGATGTGGTAGCCACCTTCCTGGGCGCCCACGCCGTACCCCCCGCCTTCCGCGGCCGGACCGAGGCCTATGTGGATCTTGTGATCGACGAGATGCTGCCGGCGGTCCGTCAACAGGGGATCGCCCGCTTCTGCGATGTTTTCTGCGAGGAGGGCGTTTTTTCGCCCGCGCAGAGCCGCCGCGTTCTGCTGGCGGCCCAAGGGTTTCAAATGGGGTTGAAGCTGCACGCCGACGAAGTCAACGATTTGGGCGGCGCCGGGCTGGCGGCGGAGCTCAATGCCGTCTCCGCCGACCACCTGCTGGCCGCCGGCGACGAAGGACTCAGGGCCATGACCCGCGCCGGCGTCGTGGCCGATCTGCTGCCCGCCACGGCCTACAGCCTGCGCAAACCCTATGCCCGGGCCAGGGACATGATCCGCGCCGGCTTGCCGGTGGCACTGGCCACCGACTGCAACCCGGGATCCAGCTACACCGAATCCATGCCCTTCGTCTTTGGTCTGGCGGTGTTGAACATGCATTTGACCCCGGCCGAGGCCCTGACCGCCGCCACGCTCAATGCCGCCTACGCCATCAAAATGGCCGACCGCGTCGGCAGTCTGGATGTCGGCAAACAGGCCGATTTCCTGCTGCTGGACGGCGCGTCGCCCGCCATTCTCGCCTACCACGCCGGGGTGTCGCCGGTTACGGCGGTGTATAAAAAAGGAATTCAGGTCCACTTATCAAAGGAATTGTGAAATGAAAAAAATTGTCGCCTGCGTACCCAACTTTTCCGAGGGACGGAATACCGAGACGATCGAGGCCATCACCCTGGCCATTCGTGAAACACCCGGCTGCCGTGTACTGGACGTGGATCCGGGTGCGTCAACCCACCGTACCGTCTACACCTTTGTGGGCGACCCCGAAGCGGTCGTGGAGGGTGCCCTGGCCGCCGCCCGTGTCGCCGGAGAGCGCATCGACATGCGCCGACACAGCGGCGAACACCCGCGCTTCGGGGCCATGGACGTCTGCCCCTTCGTGCCCGTGTCCGGCGTAACCATGGAGGACTGCGCCCGCATCGCCGAGCACTTCGGCCGCAAGCTGGCCGAGGCGCTGTCGGTGCCGGTTTTTCTCTACGAAGCGGCGGCCCGGACCCCGGAGCGCCGAAAGCTGCCCGACGTGCGCCGCGGCGAATACGAAGCCCTGGCCGAGCGGCTCAAGGATCCACGCTGGAAGCCTGATTTCGGGCCGGCCGCCTTTGTTCCCACGTGGGGGGCCACCGCCGCGGGGGCACGCATGTTCCTGATCGCCTACAACGTCAACATTCTGGGAACGCCCAACCAGGCCCACCGCATCGCCCTGGACCTGCGCGAAGCCGGCCGCGGTCCGGATCAGCCCGGCAAGCTCAAGGACGTCAAAGGCATGGGCTGGTTCGTGGCCGAACACAATCTGGCCCAGGTCACCGTGAATCTGAACAACTACCATGTGACGCCGATCCATGTCCTTTTTGAAGAGGTCAAGGCAGCGGCCGCCCGCCTGGGCGTGGGCGTGGCCGGCTCGGAAATCGTCGGCGTGGTGCCCCTGGAAGCCATTATGGCCGCCGCCGACCACTACATTGAAAAAGAGGGCCTGTTTGTCTACGAAGATGACCGCAAAATCCGGCTGGCCGTGGAGCGTCTGGGACTCAACGCCATCACCCCCTTTACGCCGGAGGAAAAAATCATTGAGTATCGAGTGGCCGAAGCGCCGGACGAGCCCCTGGCCGGCATGCCTTTGAGAGGTTTTGTCGAATCCGTGGCCGACAGAAGCACCGCACCGGGCGGCGGTTCGGTGGCGGCGGCCGTGGCCGCCATGGGCGTGGGACTGGCCGCCATGACCGCCAAACTCACCTACGGGGTTCGCAAATTTGAAAAAGTCGATGCGCAAATGCGCCGCATCATCCCGCCGCTGCACGAAGCCGCCCGCAGGCTGATCCCCATGATTGACGCCGACACCACGGCCTACAACGATTATGTCGCGGCGCTGCGTCTTTCCGGAAGCACGCCGGAGGACCGGGAAAACCGCCGCCGGGCCATCCAGCAGGCCCTCAAGGCGGCCGTGGCGGTGCCCCTGGAAACCATGCTTCTGGCCGACGCTGTGTGGGACGCTTTTAAGGAAGCGGCGCGCTCCGGCAATCCGGCCTGCCGATCCGACCTTCAGGTGGGCGCCAAGGCCCTGGAAACCGGCATCTACGGTGCGTGCTGCAATGTATTTATCAACCTTGCGGACATTGAAGACGAAACCTATAAAAACCGCGTCACCCGGGAAGCCGATGCCCTGCGGCGGCGTGCCGCCGAAGCCTACGCCGACATCCTGAAAATGCTGGCTTGAAAGGCGGAGGGCTGAAAATTTTGAATTTTAAGTTTTGAATGTAGGATCGGGACCGGTTCTAACCAATCCGAAAGATTGAAGTTGGGAACGTGGGAAGGTGGGAAAGTGAGCAGGAAAGTCCCGGAACAGTGCCCTCCAACCCAACCAACCCAACGAACCCAACCAACCCAACCAACCCAACCAATGTAACCTTGACACCGGCATTGCTTGCATCTATGATGCCGCCCATGAAAAAGTCCGGTCAACCGACAACCGCCACCGCCTATGTTCCCAGGGACGCCGCCCGTTTGACGGCGGTGGCTCTGGGCCGTGAAAAGGCCGATCTGGCGGTCGTCAATGCCAACCTGCTGAATGTCTACACCGGAGAGATACAGGCCGATCAGGGGGTCTGTGTGTGCGGGCCGTGGATCGCCTACGTGGGTCCGCGCGCCCGGGACGCCGTCGGTCCGCAAACGCAGGTCATCGATGCCGGCGGCCGAACCCTGATTCCCGGTTTGATCGACGGCCACATGCACCTGGGGTGGATGTACACCGCCGCTGAATTTCTGAAAATCGCCATGACGGGCGGCACCACCACCGTGGTCACCGAAACGCTGGAGGCATATCCGGTCGCCGGTTATGACGGGGTCGTTGATCTGATGGCATCCTTTCAGGATCAACCCGTAAAAATTTTCATGCTGGCGCCGGCCATGGTCTCCATCAGCCGCACTGCGCGCCGCATGCCTCTTGATCACCTCGAATCTCTGCTGCGCCGCAGCGACGTGCTGGGCATCGGCGAATCCTACTGGCAGGGCGTGCTGCAGGATCCGGAATTGATGCTCCCGCGCCTGGACAAGGGTCTTGCGCTCGGAAAATGTCTGGAGGGCCACAGCGCCGGCGCCAGCGAAAAAAAGCTCAACGCCTACATCGCCGCCGGCATCTCCTCCTGCCACGAGCCCATCAAGGCCGGCGAAGTGCTGGATCGGCTGCGCCTCGGCCTGCATGTCATGGTGCGCGAAGGCGGCATCCGCCGCGACCTTGAAGCCATCGCCCCCATCCTTTCCGCCGGCGTGGATCTGCGCCGGATGATTCTGGTGACCGACGGCGTCAAGCCCGGCGAACTGCTGCAGGACGGCTATCTGGAACACGTGGTTCAAAAAGCCGTTGACTGCGGATTCGATCCTGTCAATGCCGTTCAAATGGCCAGCCTGAACGTGGCCGAACACTTTCGGCTCGACCATCTCATCGGCGGCATCGCGCCCGGCCGCTACGCCGACATGGTGCTGATTCCGGCGCCGCGGATCATCCGGGCCGAGATGGTGATCAGCAGCGGCCGCATCATCGCCGAAAACGGCCGACGGCGGGTGGAGCCCCGCTCCCATGTTTTCAGTGCGGCCAGCCGGAACACGATTCATCTGCCGCGGGAAATCTCCGAACAGGCCTTCAGGATTCAAGCGCCGGACGGCGCCGGATCCGTCCGGATCCGGGTGATCGACATGGTCACCGATCTCGTCACCCGCGGGCGGGTCCAGGAAGTGCCGGTGCTGAACGGCGGAATCGGGGCGGATGTCGAGCGGGATCTGATCAAGGTGGCCGCCGTCAACCGCTGCGACGGCGCCGGCCGCACCTTCACCGGGCTTTTGCGGGGTTTCGGGCTTTGCCGGGGCGCCTTTGCCTGCAGCGCGGCCTGGGACGGCGCCGACATCATCGTCGCCGGCGTCAGCGAAGCGGACATGGCGCTGGCCGTGAACCGCATTCACGCACTGCAGGGCGGCGCGGTCATCTGCGATCAGGGAACGGTCGTCGCAGAGCTGCCCCTGCCGATATTCGGCCTGATGTCCGACAAGGCCGTGCAACCGCTGGCGCAAAAACTCGAGGTCCTCCAGACGGCCCTTGGCGAACGCGGCGTGGGCTTTGCCGACGCGTTTCTCAGTTTGATCACCCTTACCGGCGCCGCTATTCCCTTTGTCCGCATCTGCAGCGAGGGACTTGTCGATTTAAAAACCGGTGCGGCCCTGGATTTGTTCGCAGCCTCCGAGGAAGAAGATAATGGCTGAAAATTCACTCCCAATTAATGCCATATCAGAACCGCAACCACTCAACCGGATGCAAAAGTGGTGGGTGGCCTGCCGGCCGTTTGCACTGCCGGCATCCACCATGTCCGTCATTTTCGGCACGGCCATGGCCGTCACCGTGGGCAATGCGCGTTTCAACCTGCCGCTTTTTCTGGCGTCCCTGTTCGCCATGGCGGTGCTGCACACCGGCAGCAACATGCTCAACGACGTGTTCGACTACAAAAAGGGCATCGACCGCCGGGTCAATCCGGTCAGCGGCGCCGTAGTGCGGGGCTGGATCACACCGCGGCAGGCGCTGCGGGCCGCCCTTCTGCTGCTGACGGCCGGCACGACCGTGGGGCTTGCCATCGCCTTTTTCGTCGGCCTGCCGGTTCTTCTGCTCGGCCTTCTGGGCGTCGTGGTGGGGGTCATCTACACCTGGGGACCGCTGCCGCTGAAGTTCAATGCCCTGGGTGACCTGGCCGTTTTCCTGAATTTCGGCGTACTGGGATCGCTCGGCGCCTGGACGGTGCAGACCGGGACCCCGGCTCTGGCCCCCGCCTTGTGGGCCGTACCCATATCCCTTCTGGTGGTCGCCATTCTACACGCCAACAACTGGCGCGACATCCGGAGCGATCGGGCGGCCGGCATCAAAACCATGGCCGGCGTGCTGGGGGACAATCGCTCCGAAACCTACTACAATTGCATGCTCCTGCTCCCCTTTGCGATTGTCCTGCTGCTGCTGGTCCTGTCGTGGGCGGATCTGCTGCAGCCGCGCATGCCGCTGACATTTTTGATCACCTTTGGCGCGCTTTTCAAGGCCCTGCCCCTGATCAAAAAAGGCCGCAACAGGGAAACGCCTCGCAACCCCCATGATTTTGTGGCCCTGGACGGAGACACCGCCCGCCTCAACCTGCTGTTCGGGCTGCTGTCCACCGCGGCGTTGGGACTCAGTGCGGTTCTCGACCTGCTGACCGGTTGATGACGGAAACAATATTTTGACGGCGGCGGCGGATCCGATAAAGCGCACCACCTGGCGCACAGCCGCGGCGGCGGTTCTTCTGTTCGGCCCCTTGTTCGTCGTACGCGGCATCGGCGCCTTTGACTTCTGGTGGTGGATGTCGGCCGACATCGGGCTGCTGCTCTGCATCGCGGCGTTTCTGGATCCGGAATGGCGCCGGGCGCTGACCCGGGATCTGAAAACCGATCCGCTGAAAAAAGCAATGCTGGGCATCGGCTCGGCCCTGCTGCTCTACCTTTTTTTTGTACTGGCCAACAGCATTGCGCGCCGTCTGCTGCCCTTTGCCGGCAGCGGCATCGACAGTGTCTACGCCTTCAAGCAGGGTGCCTCGGCCCTGCGCATCGCCCTGTTGATGCTGCTGGTGATCGGCCCTGGTGAGGAGCTCTTCTGGCGCGGCTTTCTGCAGCGCCGCTTTCAGCACGCCTATGGGCCCGATCGGGGGTTTCTGCTGGCAACCGCCGTCTACACCCTGGTCCACGTCGGCAGCGGCAACCTCATGCTGGTGCTGGCCGCCGGGGTGTGCGGCGCGTACTGGGGCCTGCTGTACCGCATGACCGGTTCGCTGCTGATCAACGTCATCAGCCACACGCTCTGGGATCTCTTCATTTTTCTGCTGTTTCCGGTTTCGACCTGAGGCTTCGCCGCGGGCCGGTTGGTCGAAAGGAAAACGGCGTCGTCTACGGAGATGAGGGAATCGATTGCGATCCCGATAGCGATTTCGATCCCGAAAAATGGAAAGCAAAACATCAGACGAAAATGTGGGGGCTGCGAAATGAGAGTCGAAGTCAATCTTTACGCGACGCTGGCGCGCTATCTTCCGGAAAAGGTCAAAAACGCCGGCAATCTTATCGAGGTGCCGGATGGGATGACGGTCGGTGATCTGATTGACCAGTTCAGCGTACCGGAAAAACTGGTCAAACTGATCTTTGTCAACGGCTCCCACGCCGGTCGCGAAACGTTGCTGAAGGACGGCAGCCGGGTAGGCGTGTTCCCGTCGGTAGGCGGCGGTTAAATCCGGCGATGTATTTTCAAAAGCGATCGGTTTAAGAAGCGGCGGGTCTGATCCGCAATTCGACTTCTCCGGCGGTTTTGAGTTTGGCCAGAAGGGTATCAAAATCGATCGAAGCGCCGCCGAATGTAATGTTGCGGACGCCCTTGCGAAAATCATCGGCAAATTCCGCCAACTGTTCCTCTAGATCGCGTCCCGCAAGTCGAATCCCGCCTTTCAGCAGCACCGGTCCCAGTTCTGTTACCGTCAGGTTGAACAGTTTGACGGTGACCTTGCCGTCCAGGGGATACGCCGCCGATCCCTGGTCCGAATAGGTGACCGATCTGCGCAAGGCCGCATAGTAGCCGCCCCTTCGAAACACGGCCCCCGCCAGCCCCGGCATAGCGGCCGACAGGGCCATGGTGGCGCCGTCGGTGACCGTTGCCGTCTGGTCGTCATCCACCGCTTTGCCGTTGAGAAAGATGGTCTGGATCCTTTGGGCCAGATAGTCTTCGTGCACGCCGAGCTGTTCGCAGATAAAGCTTTTTAAACTGCATCCGGTCCGGGCGGTGATGTCCACCCCCTTTGAAAACAGCCGCGCAAAGCGTGAAACCAATCCTTCATCAAGTTCCAATACAACAGATACTGGATTTGCCTGCTCGTTCATCTGCCATTACCCATCGCGGTTCGCATCGGTCGAACAAAAAGGGGAGCCCTGTAAAAGGCTCCCCGCTGCACATATTTGCCGAACAAACAATTTACCAGTTAAAGACCTGATCCAGGTCTTCGTCCTTGACCTGGAAGGTGACGTTGTGGGGCGGCAATTGTTCTTTTTGGAAAAATGCCGGCAGGCGGTCGTGCTTGGCGGTAAAGCCGGCGCGCTGGTTGAAATCCCGCTCGACACTCAGGATCTTTTTACCCAGTTCGGCCACATCGTCGGCGTTCAGGTTCAGGCCGTAAAAGGCATTGATCATGTCGATCAGGGCCTGGAAGGTGTCGGGCTGATCCAGCACGGCAAAGGCGATGAACAGGCACATGCCGGTGGCATCCACCGCAGCGGTGGCAATCTGCAGGTTGCGGGACAACTCGACCTGGCCTTCCGGTGTCAGGGGGTCGACCGTACCGCCCACACCCAGGATATTGGTGGCCACGGCGTATCCGGCCGTATGATCCGCCCCCATGGTGCTGGTGGCGTAAGTGACGCCGATGCCCTGCACGCCGCGGGGATCATAGGCCGGCATGGCTTGCCCCTTGACGGTCGGGATGCGTTCGACGCCGAAGACTTTTCCAGTGACCTCGGCTCCGTTGCCGAGAATGCGGCCCAGGGGCGTACCCTTGCCGACTTCCTTGACCAGATTGGTGGCGGCTTCGGCATCGCCGAACGCAGCGACCCCGGCTTCCATGGCCACGCCGATGGTGGCCCCCATCTCGATGGTGTCCAGGCCGAAGTCGTCATCCAGACGGTCCAGCATTGCGATGGCATCCAGGTCGTCGATGCCGCAGTTGCCGCCGTGGGCCCAGATGGTCTCGTATTCGGGCTGTTTGGTCAGGTACTGACCGTCCTTGTTGTAATAGGTGCCCGAACAGCGAATGATGCAGCCGCGATGACAGCCGTGGGTGGCGGATCCCTTTCCGCCGCGCTGGTTCTCGATTTCCGCCTGGGCTTCACCGCTGATCTTGGCGCAGTTGTCGAAACGGCCCCACATGAAATTCTTGGTGGGATATCCTCCGGCTTCGTTGATGACGTTGGTCAGAACGTTCGTGCCGTATGTCGGCAACCCTTCGCCGGTTACGGGATGTTTGCGCAGGCCGGCCACCCATTTTTGGTTGGCTTCTTTGAACTTGTCGGGGTCCTTGGGGGGACGTATGCTCATGCCGGTGTCATCCAGGACGATCACCTTGACGCCTTTGGCTCCCATGACAGCTCCGACGCCCCCGCGGCCGGCGTGGCGGGTCGGACGCAGTTCCATATCGGTAAAGGCCACCGATGCGGCCGCCATTTTCATTTCGCCCGCCGGACCGATGGAGATGCAGGTGATCTTGTCGCCGTGGGCCTGTTTCATTTTCTCCACCAGGTCGTAATTGCCCAGCATCTTCAGGCTGTTGTCTGATGAAACCTGCACGCCGTCCTTGTTGATGAAGATCTTGTAGAGGCTGCCGTCCGTGGGTTTGCCCTCCAGGACAATGGCGGCATATCCCAGCCGGGCCAGCACCTGGGATCCCTGCCCGCCGGCATTGGCCTCTTTGATGCCGCCGGTGAGCGGGCTTTTGCAACCCACCGAAATCCGACCGGACATGGCGGCGGTGGTTCCGCTGAGCAGACCCGGCGCGATGACCAGTTTGTTGTCTTCGCCCAAGGGATGGCAGAGGGGGGGCACCTCCCTGGCGACAAGCGTCGATGTCAGACCACGCCCGCCCATACCGGCATAATCGCCCAGTGGCTCGGTTTTAACTTCAGGACCACCATCGGCACCCATGTTGATACGCAAAACTTTGTCCATACGAAACCTCCTCCCTCATCGGGCCTTCGCCCGGGTTTACGGTGACGGTGTTCGCAGCGCCGGTTTGCAGCTTCGAATTCAACGTCCGGACCCGACGCATAACATATATGTTATTATTCGTATTTCAAAGTCGTGTCAAGAAAAACCCGGAATAACAGCTTTGGCGCGTTGTGTCGGTGCTTTGTTTTTGCTATGGGTGAAGTCATTTAAAATCCGGCAAATGGATGAAAAGGATCGATGGATGGTCCAATTGGTAATCGCTGAAAAACCGTCGGTGGCAAAAGACATCGCCCGCGTGCTGAAAGCCGGCACGTCCCGCAGCGGCTATCTGGAGGGAGAGGGATATATCGTCAGCTGGACCGTCGGCCATCTGTGCAACATCGCCGCGCCGGAAGAACAGAATAAAGACTGGCATCGATGGCGGATGAGCACCCTGCCCATGCTGCCGGACAGGTTCAAGCTGACGATTCTTCCCAACACCGGAAAGCAGTTCCATATCCTCAAACGGCTGTTGAAAAATCCCAACATCTCCCGGGTCATCGCCGCCACCGACGCCGGGCGCGAAGGAGAGCTCATTTTCCGACGGGTGTATCAGGCGGCCGGCTGCAATAAGCCGATCATGCGGCTGTGGCTGTCCTCCATGACGGACGAGGCCATCCGCAGTGCGTTCAGTGCGCTGCGGCCGGGGGGAGAATTTCGTCATCTGGCGGCGGCTTCCTACGCCCGCGCCGAGAGTGACTGGCTGGTCGGCATGAACGAAACCCGGGCCTTCACCCTCAAATGCGGCGGTGAACTGGTCACCATCGGGCGCGTTCAAACCCCGGTGCTGGCCATGCTGGTCAAAAGACGCCGGGAAATCGAAAATTTCGTTCCCCGGACATTCTGGGAAATCGAAGCGCTTTTTGAAAAGCAGCAAACCGCCTTTAAAGCGGTCTGGCATGCGCCGCCGACTTTCAAAGAAACGCGTATCTTCGAATCGGAACAGGCGGAGCGGATCCACCGGAAGTGTGCCGGCCACCCGGCGGTAGTGGATGGCGTTCGGCAGAAAAAAGGCATGCGCCGGCCGCCGCTGCTGTACGATTTGACCAGCCTGCAGCGGACGTGCAACAGCCGTTTCGGCTTTGCGGCAAAAAAGACGCTTTCCATCGCCCAGGCCCTTTACGACGGCAAAAAGGCGATCACCTATCCCCGCACGGACTCGCAGTATATATCCAAAGACGTTTTCAAAGATATCGCCCGGCACTTCGTTGCCATCCGCGACCGCTACCCCGAACTGATCGCCCGACTGCGGCAGACCTACACGGCCGACGACCGTAAATACCGTGTGGTCAATGATGGCAAGGTCAGCGACCACCATGCCATCATTCCGACGACCCGGGCAATGGCCCCGGGTGCGCTCGACAGGGATCAGCAAAGCGTTTACGACCTCATCTGCCGCCGTTTTACGGCCGCCTTTCTGCCCGCGGCCGAATTGTTGTCCACCGAGGTCTGGTTCATTATCAACCAAGAAAAATTCAAATCCAGCGGCAGCGTTTTCCGGCAGCTGGGGTGGCTGGAAGCGGAGCCGTGGGCGATAAGGAATGATGTGGTTCTGCCGGTGCTGCGGCAGGGCGAATTCCTGCAGGTAAAAGAGCTGAACCGGCTGGAGAAGCAAACCAAGGCGCCGCCCCATTATACGGATGCCAGCCTGCTGCGGGCCATGGAAACGGCCGGCCGGCAGGTGGAGGACGAAGAACTGGCCGCGGCGATGAAAGAAAGAGGGCTGGGTACACCGGCGACGCGCGCCGCGATTATTGAAGCGCTGCTGGAAAAAAAGCGGCGCTATGCCGCCCGCCAGGGCAAGAGCATTGTGCCCACCGACAAGGGGGTGGAAGTGGTGCGCATCGTCCATGAACTGTTTCCGGATGCGCTGTCGCCCGATCTGACCGGAGAGTGGGAGGCCAAACTGGCGCAGATCGAAAAAGGCCGTCTGCGCTATGCGGACTTCATGCAGGAAATTCGCGCCTATGTGGCCACAAGCATCGCCCACATCAAGCAGGCCCGGCTGCAGTATGACAAGACGCTGATTCCCGACAAAAACGCCGTCAGCGATCCGGCGTCCAGCGGCACGGTCCTGGGCCGATGTCCCCTATGCAGCGGTGATGTCAAAGAAACATCGAAGGCTTACAGCTGCGCCAACTGGCAAAAAACAGGGTGCCGGTTCGCCATCTGGAAAAACAGCTTCGGCGGCCGCATTGCAACCCGGGACGCGGTTGAATTGCTGCAGGAGGGCCGAACGAAAAAGAAGTTGACGCTCAAGAGCAACCGGACAAAAAAACAGTACAAGGCCCGACTGCAGCTCGCAGACGGCAAAGTCCGCCCTCTGTTTGATGCAGTGCCTCAAAAGCGAACCCCTGGACAAGGAGAGCCTTGACCGCTTGAACCCTCGGGCCCATGGATCCCCGGCTCCTTGCTTCCGGCGCGTCCGGTTTGACAATTCAATCCCTCAAGCCATTGCTTTTTATCCATCTTTGTAATAGAGCAGGCGCATGCAAAAAACATCCGGCGACAAACCCAAACAAGCGGTACGGGCCAAAAGCATCCTCCTTCGCATCGGCATCTGCGTTGCCGTACTGCTGCTGGGCCTTGTCGGCATGCTGAAGCTCGCCACGCTGAAAAAACCGCCGCCGGAATCGCGGCCGGTGGAGCAGCCCATCCGGGTGCGGGGGCTCACAGTGCAGCCGGAAGACGTCACCGTCACGATCACCGGATACGGAGAGGTTCGGGCCGTGACCCGTGTGTCCCTGGCTCCGGAAGTTGCCGGCCGCGTCGTCACGGTGCACCCCCGGCTCGAACCCGGCGGCATTGTGCCCCGGGATGCGGTTCTCTTTGCCGTCGACCCGCGAACCTATGCCGCCGCCGTAGCAGAAGCCCGCGCCGCTGCGGAGCAGCTGCAGGCCACCGTGCTGCGCCTGGAGAAGCAGTACGCCATCGATCGCGAACGCCGCAAAACCCTGGCACGCAACCGTGATCTGGCCAATGCCGAATTTGAACGGCTCAAACAGCTTTACGAAAAGAATCATGTCGGCACCCAGTCCGGTGTGGACAAAGCCGAACAGGCCTACAACACCACCGTTGACATGGCCGAACAGCTGGATCAGGCCGTCGCGCTCTATCCTTTTCACATCCAGGAGGCCCGCAGCGCGCTTAAAGCAGCCCGGGCCAGAACGATGCAGGCGGAAATCAGCCTGGAGAACTGCCGGGTCAAGGCGCCTTTCCGGGCACGGGTTGCATCCGAATCCATCGACATCGGCGCGCACGTTTCACCCGGCGTAGCGGTGGTCACCCTGGTGGACGACGCGGTTCTGGAAATTCAGGTTCCCCTGGATTCGCGGGACGTCCGCCGCTGGCTGGTCTTCAATGATCCGGCGGCGGGAGTGGAAAGCAGGTCCTGGTTCGCCGATGTCGCCCAACGCCCCTGCCGCATCCGCTGGACCGAGGATCCCCAAGGACCCGCCCGGGCCGGCCGCCTGCACCGCGTGGTGGCTTTTGACCCGCAAACCCGCACCGTGACCGTGGCCGTGCGCATTGCAGCGGAAGATCGGAAAGGTTTCGCCGGCGATGCACTGCCCCTGGTGGAAGGCATGTTCTGTACCATCGAGATACCCGGCAAACAGCTGGCGAATGTTTTCCGTCTGCCACGCACGGCCGTCAGTTATGAACAAACCCTTTTTCTGGTGACGGAACAAAGTCGTCTGAAAACCGTGGGGGTGGAAGTGGCGCACACCCAGGGGAATACGGTTTTTGTCTCCGGCGGCATTGTACCAGGGGACACCGTCGTCGTCACCCGCCTCACCGATCCTTTGGAAAATGTGCTGCTGGAAGTCACCCGCTGATCCACGGCCGAAACCGGGGTGCGCCCACCGATCGCCCTGGAGGCCGCTGCGCCGGTGCGGATGATGTCGGCCGAACCGAGAAGATCACAATGAAACGCATTGTCGCCGCCTTTGCCGGAAACACCGTTTTTGCCAATATCGTACTGCTGCTGGTGTTCATCGCGGGCGGTTTCGCCGCCAAATACATGATCCGCGAAAACTTTCCCGAATTTTCGCTGGACTTGATCACCATTACGGTGCCCTACCCGGGCGCCGATCCCGAAGAGGTCGAAGAAGGCATCAGCCGCAAGCTGGAAGAAGCGCTCGAGGGCATCGAAGGCATCAAGCTCTACACCACCTACTCCGGCGAAAATGCGGCCACAGCCCTGGTGGAAGTCCACGAAAACTGGGATGTGGACCGCGTGCTGGACCGCGTGCGAACCGCCGTCGACGCCATCTCGACCTTCCCCGTGGATGCGGAGCGGCCCATCGTCACCGAACTGCTCTTGAAGGATCCGGTGGTGCTGCTTTATCTTTCCGGCGACATGTCCGAAAAAAGAGTCAAGGAGTGGTCCGAACGCTTCAAGGACGAGCTCCAGGGGCTGGATGCGGTTTCTCAGGTGGACATCTTCGGCGCCAGAGATTATGAAATCGCCATCGAGGTGTCGGAAAAACGCCTGCGGGAATACGGGCTGCGCTTTTCCACCGTGGCCGAGGCCGTGCGGCTCAGCAGCCTGAACCTGGCCGGCGGCACCATCCGCACCGACGGTGAAGAAATCCGCATCCGCACCATGGGCCGCAAATACACCGGAGCAGAATTGTCCGACGTCGTGCTGCTCGCCGGCCCCGGCGGAGAGGCCATCACCCTGGACCGTGTCGCCGAGGTCCGGGACGGGTTCACCGAGGATCCCATCGAAGCCATCGTCAACGGCAAAACATCGGTGGTGGTGGTGGTCAACAAAACCAAGGAAGAAGACGCCCTGGCCATTTCCGCCGCCGTCGACGCCTACGTGGCCCGCAAGCAAAAGACGCTGCCCCAGGGTGTTGACCTCGACATTCTCTACGACAACACCGAAATTCTGCGGTCGCGCATCGATTTGCTGGTCAAAAACGGCGTCATCGGCCTCATGGTGGTATTTCTTTTGCTCTGGGCCCTGCTGAACGCCCGGCTCTCCTTCTGGGCCGGGCTGGGGATTCCGGTGTCCATATTCGGCGCTCTGGCCATTGTGTGGGCCATGGGCGGCACCATCAACCTCATTTCCCTGTTCGGGCTCATCATGGTCCTGGGCATCGTGGTGGACGACGCGATCGTTGTGGGGGAAGCGATTTTTGTTCATCGCAAGCTGGGCAAACCGCCCCTTAAAGCCGCCGTGGACGGGGTAAGCGAGGTGGGGATGCCGGTGATTGCAGCGGTCATCACCAGCATCGTGGCCTTCCTGCCGCTGGCCTTCGTCGGCGGCATCATGGGCAAATTCATCGCCATTCTGCCGGTGGTGGTCATCGCCTGCCTGGCCGTGTCACTGCTGGAGTGTCTGGTGCTTCTGCCGGCCCATCTCAGTCGTCTGCCGGATCCCAACCGGAGTCCGGAGGCGATGAACGCTGTGGCCCGCTGGTTTGCAAGCCTGCACCGCCTGACCAGCAGCGGCATGGAGTGGTTTGTCATCCATATCTATAAACCGTTGCTGAGCAAAGCCTTGTACTGGCGCTACATCTCATTTTGCACAGCCGTCAGCGTCATGCTGTTGACCGTGGGTCTGGTGCGCAGCGGCATTGTCAAATTTGAAGTCATGACGGAAATCGACGGCTTCGTTATTACCGCCACAGCCGAATTCCCCGAAGGAACCCCGGCCCACATCACCCGCGCAGCGGTGGCGCACATCGACGCCGCCCTGGTCCGGATAGCGGATAAAGCGGACACGCTCAACGGCGACCCCCTGATCCGCGAGCGCCTGGCGCTGGTGGGTCAAACCCTGGGGGAGATCCCGGAAAGCGGCCCCAATTTTGGAGCGGTGCAGGCTATTTTACTGGCATCTGAAAAGCGCGGCATCCACACCAAAGATCTCATGGTGCAGTGGGAAAAGGAAATCGGCGCCATTCCCGGTATCAAATCCCTGACCTTCGAGGGCATGGCCGCCGGGCCGCCCGGTGCGCCCATTGAAATCTGGCTGCAGGGCTATCAAATGGATGAAATCATCGCCGCATCCGAAGAACTCATGGATCGGCTGAGTGAATTCCAGGGCACCAACCAGATCCGGTCCGACTACGCCCGGGGGAAAAACGAGATGCATCTTTCCTTAAAGCCCGAAGCCCGGGCTTTGGGGCTGCATGTAACCGATCTTGCAGGGCAGGTACAGGCCGGCTTTTACGGCAGCGAAGCCATGCGGCTGCAGCGCGGCCGCGACGACATACGGGTGAAAGTGCGCTACCCCGCCGATGAGAGAAAGCGCATATCGGATGTTGAGAACATGCGCATCCGCACCCCCGCTGGATTTGAAGTGCCGCTGACCAGCGTGGCCGATATATCTTTCGCGCCGGGATATTCGACCATCATCCGCACCAACGGCATGCGCCGCATCGCCGTCAGTGCCGGGGTTGACACCCGTCAGGCCAACACCCGGGAAATTCTGGATGCACTCCTGTCCGATTTTATCCCCGCCATGCAGCAGCGCCACCCCGGGGTGCTGGTCTCCATACAGGGAGAGCAGAAAAAAATGCGCGAATCCTTCAACAGCCTTTATATCGGCTTTCCCCTGGCGGTTGTCGGCATTTTTATCATCATCGCCACCATGTTCCGCTCCTATGTCCAACCCTTTGTCATCATGTTCACGGTGCCTTTCGGCATCATCGGCGCGGTCTTCGGCCACCTTGCCCTGGGATACAACCTTTCCATGATGAGCATGTTCGGCCTGGTGGCCCTGACCGGTGTGGTCGTCAACGATGCCATCGTGCTCATCGAACGCATCAACGAAAACATCGCCGAAGGCATGCCCTTTTTCGAAGCCATTCTAAGCGGCGGAGCCCGACGCTTCCGCGCCATCGTCCTGACCTCCCTCAGCACGATCGGCGGCCTGCTGCCGCTCATTCTGGAAACCGATCTGCAGGCGCGTTTCCTGATCCCCATGGCCCTGGCTCTGGCGGCCGGCGTGGCCTTTGCCACCGTGCTGACGCTGGTGCTGATCCCCAGTCTGCTGGTAATCTTAAGCGATTTCCGCCTGCTGCTGCATCGCTTCCGCACCGGCGCCTGGCCCCTGCGCGTCGCCGTGGAGCCCGCCGCCGCCCGCCGGCGGGATTTCTTAACAGACGACCCGACCGCAGCGCCAAAGGCGAGGTAGCGGTTGGTGCCGCATCTAAAAAGACGCGGAAATCTCAAATCTCAAGCACCAAATAACAAACAACTGCTCAGGTGGTTCAAATATTTGGAGATACTTGAGAGCGCAAGACACCGGTCAGGTGGGTCAGAAATTAACCGATGATAGCAAGCTTGTAGCTGATCCTCGTAGATGTGCACGTTTACATGTACGTGCCCGAAGAACGTTCACGGCGGAAAAAAGAAGTCGTCGGTCTTACTGGATTCCGGCGCACGCCGGAATGACGATTCAGTGACAAAAA
>Ga0180429_10001216_pt1 | contig 22008 bp, 24 predicted proteins | sample SS_ome_FD_132428 | JGI IMG/M metagenome (GOLD analysis project Ga0180429, IMG submission 132428) | Hypersaline lake sediment archaeal communities from the Salton Sea, California, USA - SS_1_S_1 metaG | ecosystem: Environmental > Aquatic > Non-marine Saline and Alkaline > Hypersaline > Sediment ...
GGTTGTTGTGCAAGGGCCTGTTTGATCGATCACGGGAAGCGGGTCGCACAGGTGGCGCAAGGAGGCAGCTCGGTTTTTCGATGCGGGTTGTTGATCGACGGGCTGCAGGTTTGATCGATGGATCGGGATCAAGCCATTTTTTAAAAAGGCTCGCGACGCGGGCCAGTGGGTAAGGAGTATCCAGCAGTGTCAGAAGGTACAGTGAAATGGTTTAATGCTTCAAAGGGGTTCGGTTTTATCGCGCAGGACAACGGCCCTGATGTCTTTGTTCACTATTCCGCCATCAAGATGCAAGGTTTCAAGTCTTTGGAGGAAGGGACGCGGGTGCAGTTCGACGTTGTCCAAGGGAACAAAGGCCCTGCCGCCGAGAATGTTGTTCCGCTGTAAGGCCCGTTATTAATCGAGTGAGCAGGCCCCGCTTTTCGCGGGGCTTTTTTTTTCGCGATAGCGATTCGAGGCGATCTTTTTCCGATGGCGCCTCCATGTTTGAACGCCTTTCCCCCTCCTTGAAAAACCCGGCGGAAAAGTCGACCCGAATGTTTTCGAGCTCGTAGTGTTGTTGCAATCCACCGATGTTCCGCCTGATGATTGAGCCTGGGTGGCTGTCTTGTCGTTTCTGCGGTCGAGGGTTAGAAGGGATGCAGCAATGAAGGTACTCATTGCCGAAGATGAATTCATCAGCCGATCGATTCTCGGAAATTTGCTGACGGAATGGGGATATGAAGTGGTGTCCGCAGCAGACGGCGACGAGGCTTGGGGAATTCTGGGCCAAGCGGATTTTCCACCTTTGGCGATCCTCGACTGGATGATGCCCGGTATGGACGGTCTGGAAATCTGCCGCCGTCTCAGAACCGACCCTCAAAAAGCCTATTCTTATATTTATATCATTCTGCTTACGGCCAAGGAAAGCAAGGAGGACATTGTCGCCGGTCTGGAGGCGGGGGCGGACGACTACGTCACCAAGCCTTTCGATGCCCACGAGCTCCGGATGCGGGTGCGTGCCGGACGGCGTATCGTCGAGTTGCAACAACAACTGAAATATTACGCGACCCATGACTCTCTCACGGGGCTTCTCAATCGAAGGACCCTTTTCGATCGATTGAAAGCGGAGATTTCCCGAGCCGAGCGGGACGGCAAATCGGTCAGTATCGCTTTGTTGGATTTGGACAATTTCAAGAGAGTCAACGACACTTATGGGCACAGTGTGGGGGACAGTGTTCTTTTCGAGGCGGCTCAACGCATTCGCTCGGCTTTGCGAGAATACGATTTTATCGCCCCCTATGAGGAGCCGGAGCCTTTTGCGGAATCGGGCGTGGGCCGTTACGGAGGAGAGGAGTTTCTCGTGGTGGTGCCGGGAGCCTCTTCGGAAAAGGCGTACGGCATTTTTGAAAGGATTCGTCGCAGTATCGAGGAGCCTCCCATGAGCGTTTCCGGCGTCAGCCTCGTGGTGACGGCGAGCTTGGGTGGGGCTTCCTTCGACAAAAATGCAAGAGCGGACCGTCTTCGCGAGCTCGTGGATCTTGCCGACGGGGCTTTGTACGAAGCCAAGCGGAAAGGTAGAAATCAGGTGATCTGCAGAAATCTGCCATGACGCAAAACAGGGTCGCCTTTGGGGAGAACGAGAAAAACCGGGCCGAATTTTCGGAAAATGATCAGAGAGGGACCGCCTTGAGCTCGAATCGTTCGCATGACGAGAACAGGAAGGAAAAAGTCGAGAAGATTGAAGAGATTGATGGGCGATTGACGAAAGAGATCGAGAACCGGTCGAAGATGGAAGAGGAACTGAAAAGATGCTGTGTCGCTCTTGAAAAAAGTGAAAAGGAACGGAGCTCCTTGGAACGATACATCCGTTTGTTGGAAAAGCAGCTGGCGGAAAAAACGCAGCAGTTGGAAAGCCAGGATCGCCACCTTCAACAAGAGATTCTCCGGCGTCGAAAAGTGGAGCAGGAAGCCTGGCAAGCCAAGGAGTCCGCCGATGCGGCCAATCAGGCCAAAAACGAGTTCCTTGCCAGCGTGAGCCACGAGATTCGAACTCCCATGAATGCTATCATCGGCATGGCCAACCTGGTGCTCAGGACCTCTTTGGAAGAGCGGCAGCGAAATTACGTGAGCACCATTTTGTCTTCGGCCCGCTCTTTACTCGGATTGATCAACGACATTCTGGATTTGTCCAAAGTCGAGGCCGGCAAGCTGGATCTGCATGAAACGGATTTCGAGCTCCACAATCTCCTGGACGATCTGGTAGCCATGTTTCGCGACAAGACGACGAAAAAAGGGATCGAATTGGTTTTTTCCGTGGGCGAGGACGTGCCGGCGGTTCTTGTGGGGGATCCCTTGAGGCTGCGCCAGGTTTTGGTGAACCTCATAGGCAATGCCGTCAAGTTCACCGATGAGGGCGAGATCGTTCTTCGAGTGGATCGCTGGCGGCAGCACGACGTGAATTTGGAGCTTCTCTTTTCGGTTCGGGATACGGGAATCGGCATCGACATTCAACAGGTGAAGAAGATTTTCGAGCCTTTTATCCAACTCGACGGTTCCAGTACTCGTCGTCATGGAGGGACCGGCTTGGGGCTGACCATCTGCCGCCGGCTGGTGGCGGTGATGGGGGGGGAGATCAGCGTCGAGAGCGAAGTCGGCAAAGGCAGCATCTTCAGGTTTACGACCCGGTTCGGGGTTGCCGAGAAGAAAAGGGGGATGCAGCATATTTTTTCAGGCCAGTTCAAAGGGTTTACTGCCGCAGTGGTTGATGACAACGAGGCCACTCGCATGGTGGTCAATGACATGATGACTTCTCTCGGCTTTGAAGTTCTTTTGGCTTCGTCGGGGGACGAGGCTTGGGAAAAGTTTGAAGACCCCCGTTCGGGTTGGAAGGATGTCCATTTGGTGCTTATGGATTGGCGAATGCCGGGGGCCGACGGCATCGAGATCGCTCGAAGAATCAAAGGCTCGCCCAACCTTTCTCGTCTGCCCGTTATCGTTATGACGGGCTTCGGCAGAGAGGAGGAAATGGCTCAAGCCGAGGCGTCGGGAATCGAAGCTTTTTTGTTCAAGCCCATCGAAGCTTCCGTGCTGGTGGAAACCATCAAAGATGTTTTGAACATGGATTCCGGGACGGGAAGAAAGGGACCCGAAGGCCGCAAAATGATTTCGCGGGAGCAATTGGATGCCCAGCGTCTGGCGGGAAGCCGCATCCTTTTGGTTGAAGACAACCTTATCAATCGTCAAGTGGCCAGGGAAGTGCTGCTCAATGCGGGTATGGAGGTGGAGGAGGCCGCCAACGGGCGTGAAGCCTTGGAAAAGCTGGGGAAAACCGCCCAAGGTGAAGAACCCCGTTTCGATTTGGTGCTTATGGATGTGCAAATGCCTGAAATGGACGGCTACGAAGCGACCCGCCGTATCCGAGAGGACTCGCGCTTCAAGAACCTGCCCATCGTCGCCATGACGGCCCATGTCATGAAAGGGGACCGTGAGCTTTGCGTCCAGGCGGGAATGAACGATTATGTGAGCAAGCCCATCGAGCCGCCGCATCTGCTTTCGGTTTTAAGACGATGGATTCGGAGCTTTCCGCAGGACGGGGCTCCCGTGGATACGGGAAACCTTGAAGTCCTGGCCAACGAGCCTCTTCCCCGTCTCCCCGTCCCGTTTATCGACTACGAAGAAGCCGTGAAGCGGTTGGGGGGAAACAGGGATCTTTTGGGAAAAGTCCTTCAGGATTTTTCCCGCATTTACGAGAAAACCTTCGAGCAAGTGAGGGCGGCCCTCGACGACGGGGAGCATGAAAAGGCCCGGCGCTTGGTTCATACTCTCAAAGGCGTCGCCGCCAACATCTCGGCCAAAAAATTTCACGAGATCGTTGTGAAGTTGGAGCAAAGGATATTGCATGAAGGAATCGATTCCGACGATGAAGCTTTTCGAGAAGCTGAAGAGATTTTGAAAGAAACCATGGACGCGGTCAAGGATATTGTGGAGAATATCCAATCGAGGTGATTCCGAGAAACGCGACTCGTATTCATGCCAAGGGGGATGTCATGACGGAGCAAGGGGCATTGCAAACGGGGATTCGGGGAACGGCCGAAACCGTGGTGGAGGCGAATCTTTCCGCCGAGAGCATGGGAAGCGGCGAGATCGAAGTTTACGCTACGCCGGCCATGATCGCTCTCATGGAAGCCGCCGCCGTGAATTGCGTAAAGGAGCATCTGGAAGAGGGTACAACCTCCGTAGGCATTCGTTTGGATGTGGCCCATGCGGCGGCCACTCCCCTCGGCATGAAGGTCCGGGCGGAGGCCGTTTTGGAAAGGATCGACGGACGCCGTCTCTTTTTTCAGGTGACCGCTTACGATGAAAAAGAGAAAATTGGAGAAGGGGTTCATGAAAGGGTCGTGGTGGCCAGAGACCGTTTCATGTCCAAGGTTTCGGGGAAAAGAGACGCATAGGAGGCAGCGCCGATCGCCATGAATCGCGACCGTACGAGCTTGGTGGAGCGCAAGACCCGGGAAACGGACATCCGCTTGAAGCTTGAGCTGGACGGCCGTGGAACGGCTCGATTGGAAACGGGCGTGCCCTTTCTGGAGCACATGCTCACTCTCTTCGCCGTGCACGGCTTGTTCGATCTGGAGCTCCAGGCCAAGGGGGATTTGGAGATCGACGCCCACCACACCGTGGAGGACATCGGCATCTGCCTGGGAGACGCATTGAAGTCGGCTTTGGGGGATCGAAAGGGAATCCGCAGATACGGCCATGCCGTGGTGGTGATGGACGAAGCCCGGGCGGAAGTGGCGTTGGACCTTTCCAACCGGCCCTTTCTGGTTTACCGCATACCGGAGATCCATGCCCGCGTGGGACAATTCGACACGGAGCTGGCTTCCGAATTTTTCCGGGCGTTCTGCGTCCACGGAGGGGTCACTCTTCACGTCGTCGTTCCTTGCGGAAGCAACACTCACCACGTTTTGGAGGCCATTTTCAAGGCTTTCGGCAGGGCTTTGGACGAGGCGTCCCTCCCGGACAGGCGACGCGGCGACGTGCCTTCGTCCAAGGGAAGCCTATGAGCACGACGGAATCCTGGAAGACCAAGCCCAGCGATCGATTCGTTCTTCGCTGGATCAAGTGCCATCTTTCCTCTCGAATCACCCCTCGTTTGCTGGGCTTTCCCTGGCTCCGGCCGTGGATGATCACCCTGTGCTCGGCGATTTTGGGAGTGGCTGCGGGAGGCCTTTTCGCTCTGGGATGGGCGGTTTCCGCAGGCGTGCTGGCCGGGGTCGCTCAGGTTTTGGACGGGGTGGACGGTCAGTTCGCCCGCATCACGGGCATGGAAAGCAAGGGAGGGGCTTTCCTGGATTCCGTTCTGGACCGTTACGCCGACGGCGCCATGGTCTTGGGCATGCTGGTCTATCTTTTGCGCTTGGAATCCCTTCCGCTTTCCTCCTGGCTTGTGGGATTGGTCGGTTTTCTGGCTTTGACGGGAAGCGGTCTCGTGAGCTACACCAGCGCGCGGGCGGAATCCTTGGCTCTTTCCATGGGAGCCCCCACGCTGGCCAGCAAGGGGACCCGAACTTCCGTAATGGTCTTGTGCGCTCTCGGGACCCTCCTTTGGCCTTTCCTGCCCGTTGCGGCCCTCGTTTACTTGGCCGTTCATCCCAACGTCGTGGTGATCCGGCGCTTGCTCCGGGGGTGTCGAGCGTTTTGAAAGGGAAATACGCAGAGTCGCCAGGGGAAGCCTTTTCGGCGGACAGGAAAGGCGAGCCCGCGCCGTTGGGCGTCATCCACGGAAGATTTCAGGTGCTGCACGTGGATCACATGAAGTACTTGCTGGCGGGCAAGGCCCGCTGCCGCCATTTGGTGGTGGGCATCACCAATCCCGATCCAACCCTTACCCGATCCGAGTCCGCGGACCCGGGCCGAGACGATCCCCTCTCCAATCCTCTCACCTATTTCGAGCGATTGGTGATGACCAGGACCGCCCTGGTGGCGTCGGGAGTGCCCCTCGAAGAATTTTCCATCGTCCCTTTTCCCATTAACTTCCCGGAGCTGTACAAATATTACGTGCCTCTCGGGGCTCGGTTTTTCCTCACCATCTACGACGACTGGGGACGGCGCAAGCTCCAGCGCTTCCAAGATTTGGGCCTCGACGTGGAAGTCCTCTGGGAGCGTGACTCGCTTCACAAGGGGATAAGCGCCTCGGAAGTCCGCCGGCGCATGCTGGCCGGGGAGCCATGGGAGTCGCTGACGGCTCCCGGAGTGGCCCCCTTGCTCGAACAGTGGGAGCTGCCCGCTCGTTTGCGAGCCGTCTTGGCCGGCCAATAAGCCGTTGGATTTATCTGCCGGTATCGCTGACGCCGGCTTCCTGAAAAGTCTTGATCTCTTGAAGCACCTTGGCCGAAGCTTCCACGATGTTCATGGCGAGGGCCGCCCCGGTCCCTTCTCCCAATCTCATTTCCAAATCCAGAATGGGCCGCAAGTCCAACATCCGAATCATGGCTTCGTGACCGACTTCCTGACTGCGGTGGGAGATGAAAAGGTAGTCGCGTGCTCGAGGCGCCAGGCGGCAGGCCACCAAAGCCCCTGCCGTAGCGATGAAGCCGTCGCAGACGACCGGGCGTTGCATGCTGGCCGCCCCCAGCACCGCCCCGGCCAGAGCCGCGATTTCGTGCCCTCCCACTTTGGCCAGAACATCCAAGGGATCTTCGGGGTTCGGGGCGTTGATTCGGAGGGCTTTTTCAATGGTACGGATCTTCCGCGTCCACCCTTCGTCGTCGATGCCCGTTCCCCGTCCGGTGAGGTCCCGCACGGGCTTCCCGCTCAGGGCCGCCACGATGGCCGTGGAAGGGGTGGTGTTGCCGATGCCCATGTCCCCGGTCCCGAAAAGTCGAAAGCCCTCCGTTTGGGCTGCGTCCATCACTTGGCGGGCCCCCAAGAGAATCCCCCTCTCGGCTTCCTCTCGGCTCATGGCGGGACCGCGGGCCAGGTTTTTCGTTCCTTTGGCGATCTTCTCGTGGACGACGGGCCAATGGGCCGGCAGGTCCGAGGCGACGCCGCAGTCCACCACCCGCACCGTGGCCCCTGCGTGATCGGCCAGCACGTTGATGGACGCCCACCCCCGGGTGAAGGAGTAAACCATTTGGGCCGTCACTTCCGGGGGGTAGGCGCTCACCCCTTCGGCCGCCACGCCGTGATCGCCGGCCATGGTGAAAATGATCTTTCTGTCGAGTCGGAAATCCAGGCTCCGGTGGATGGCCGCCAGTCGAGCCGCCATGACTTCCAGTTGCCCCAGGGAGCCCCTGGGGCGGATTTGGGATTTCAAGCGTTCCCAAGCCCGGTCTTCCCATTGCTTGTCCGCCGGTGGAATGCTTTCCGCAAGCTCTTCTAGCTTGATCTCCTTCATGATCTCGTTCCTCCCTCTCGTGTGCTTCGTTCAAAAAAAATCCTTCCCCCTCGAGCCTTCGAGGTTGAAGGATTACGATATGGCGTCCGTAATCGGAGGAATCCCTAAGGGTTCCCCGTCTTCTTCATGGCGGGTTTTCTGGCTTGCGGATCGTCTTACTTTCCGAGCCTTCCCGTTTTCCAAAAGGCGCCCTCAAACAGAGGACGACCGGAGAACAGTGGCGTTCGCGTCGAATTTCATCCCCGCTTACAGCGCCGGCCAAACGCGGCGGATTCTCACCGCCTTCCCCATTGAGCCACAGGCACCAAGAAGAACGCTTTTCGTACCGTTTCTTTACGCCCGGCCTTGGCGGATCAACCTTTGTAGAAACGCTTCAAGACTTTGATAGCCTTTTCCGTTTCCATCACCGGGATGATCTCCACGACTCCGAGATCCGTCCAGTTGTGAAAGGAAGCCGCCAGACGGGTCTCGTCGTCGGCTTCGAAAAGTCGGAACACCCGATGGCCCGAAACGTCGAACCACTCTCCCTTGATCTCCACGGCCATGTCCTTGCCGGCTTCGCCCATACGCCGCTCGATGACCTGGTTCCGGTCTTCGGGAGAATAACTGAAGATCGCCATGAAAAGCATCTCGCTTCCCTCCTCTTTGGAAAAGTGGGGAACTTCTTGCTCCAACCTCGTCGTTTACGAGTCATTATAGACTTGGCGAGCTCAAAACACTATGGTTTTCTATGCAGCCGCCCAATAAGTGGTTTGTCAACAAAGTTGCTTGGCATTCAAGATCCGCTTTCCCGGGAGCGAGGGTATCCCGCCCTCGAGCGCGAGCTCCCGATCCGCGGACGACGAGGGCGGGGACGCCCTCCCTCCCGGGGGGATCTTCATTGTAGAGAAACATTGTTGACGCGCCACCGAAGGGAGGGGGCCTGCTGCGCCGCCAAAATCTCCTTGACAGATAATGAAAACTTTCACTAGAATCTCCGATCAATATTGGTTGAGGTTTATTATTCTTTCGCGCACAGAGAGGAGGTGTCAAGGATTATGAAAAAAAGAACTTGGACGCTGGGGCTTGTGATGGCAATGGTGGCGGTTTTCGGCTTCACCATGGTGGGGACCGCTCAAGAGGACGAATTCGAAATCAAGTCGGAGCTTTGGAAAGAGCACACCAAGTCCGCCGTTCCCTTCACCCATCTGAAGCACGCCGACGACCACGGGATCGCGTGCAACGAGTGCCACCACGTGTTCGAAGGCGGCAAGAATGTCTGGGAAGAGGGCGACGATGTGCAAAAATGCGAGGAATGCCACAACGAGCCCACCATCAAAGGGGAGAAGAAATTGCCCGAAGCTCAGCAGAAGCTGAATCTCAAACTGGCTTTCCACAACAACTGCACGGGCTGTCACAAGGCGCACAAGAAGGAAAACAAGGACACCACGGCTCCCATCACTTGCACCCAGTGCCATCCCAAGGCGGAATAGCTTCTTAGCAATCTGCACGTTCTGCTCGGGAATTCAACGCCCGCCAAGCTTTGGCGGGTTTTTTTTGTCCTTTTCAAAGGAGCAAGAGGTGGAATTTCCGCACATGAAGCACATCGAAGACAACGGGCTGCATTGCGCGGAATGCCATCACGCCTACGAAGGGACGAAGAACGTGGGGGCCAGCCGAGATGGGCGTCGAGATGCCATGACGAGCCCACCACGCGCAAGGAAAGGGGCCTTGCCAAGGCCGATCAAAACGGAGCCTGAAGCTGGCTTTCCACAATACCTGCCAATGGTGCTACCGCAAGATGAAGCTGGAAAAGGGGGACACGGAGGCGCCTTTAAGCTGCACCGGCTGTCATCGGAAGGGGTGAGAGGATTTTTTCAGTGCGGAAAGGAGAAACCCGCCGGAACCTCGCAAGGTGGCTGCGGCGGGATCTTGGACTGCTTTCGGGGGGAAGGATCGCCGGGAAAGTTAAACTTCCTCTACCGTAATGGCATCGGATTCGCAAACTTCCACGCAGCTTTCACAACCCAGGCACTCTTCTTCGTTGACGGGCTCCGCTTTTCCGTCCACCAGCTCGTAAACGTCAACGGGACACACATCCACGCACTCGGCGTCGCCTGTGCACTTGTCCTTGTCCACGGTCACTTTCCAGGCCATTTCGATGCTCCTCCTTTGGAATGCGCAACTTGAGCAGGCGGACGGGAAGGGCCATCCTTCCCGTCCATCGCCGATGGAAACAAGCCGTTACACACAACCGGTCGGTTTGGGAAGGCCGGCCATCTTGCAGGCGCCTTTTCCGGGGCCGGAGGGAAACAGCTCGTAGATGTACTTCAGTTTGAAGCCGGTAACCTTGGTCAGAATGCGCACCATGGGGGCGATGCCGTGCTTTTTGTAGTAATCCTGCAGAACGTGGATCACTTTCCAGTGCTCGTCGGTAAGCTCGGAGATGCCTTCGGATTCCTTCACGTAATCCACCCACTCGGGGCACCATTGATCGAAACTGTTGATGAAACCGTCTTCATCGATTTCGAAGGACTTTCCTGCGTGCTCGACTGTTGCCATAAAACTAACCTCCTTGTGAGAAAAAAGTTGGATATGGGTGGGCTTCCAGGAGCCCGTTTTTTTGGAGATCCGAAGCGCCCGGATCAAAAGCTCCCTGTACCTTCTCCCTGCGGTAACGCCATGCGGCGCACACCATGGAGCGCGCCCATTCCTTGTTACCTACAGCGTGCAAGTGAGAATACCCAGCTAAAGTGTTCTTATAAAGCAACCCGTCCCATCCGTCAACGATTCCGTATCCCTTTCGAAGGCGGAAGACCAACGGCAAAGAACCGTCGTAGCCCTCGATGCGGGAATAATGGAATTCATGACCTTTCAGACGGGCTCCGACGGGGAAATATGGATTGACTTCCATGCATTCCATGCGGGTGTAGCCGTGCCCTTGCGGTTTGGCTTCGAGCACGACGTCGAAGGGAAAGGCGCCCACCATGGGATAGACGCTTCCTCGGGAGTGCATGTTCCGGCAGAGGAACATCAGCCCCCCGCACTCGGCGTATACCGGCAATCCCCCTTGGATGGAGCGCAGGAGGGAGTCGCGGAACGCCCCGTTGCCGGCGAGAGCTTCCACATGGGTTTCCGGAAAGCCGCCTCCGATGTAAAGAGCGTCCAGGGCGGGGAGGGCGCCGGGGTGCAGGCTGGATATGTCCTGAACGACCGCTCCCGCTTCTTGCAATGCTTCCAGGTTTTCCGGGTAGTAGAACTGGAATGCCGCATCGCGAATCACCCCGACGACCACCGGCTGGTCCGCGACCGGCCCGGAGACCGGGGGCGCCGAAGGCATCCCGAGGCCGCCCGCCTTGGCGGCGGCCGTCCACAAAGACTCCAGGTCCAGGTGGTCCCGCATTTTCGCGGCGGCGAAGTCCACCGCCTGTTCGATGCGCTCGTGCTCCTGGGGAGGGACAAGGCCCATGTGGCGCTCGGGGAAGAAATTCTCCCGCTCCCGGGGGATCGCCCCGACGACGGGAATACCGCAGTAATGCTCGATGGCCCCTTTGAGGACCTTTTCATGACGGCTTCCGGCCACGCGGTTGAGGATCACCCCGACGATATCCACTTGGGGGTCCATTTGGCGGCACCCCATCACCAGGGCCGCCGCCGTGCGAGTGGTTTTGGTGGCGTCCAGAACCAGCGCCACGGGGCATCGCAGCAGCTTGGCGAGCTCCGCCGTGGAACAGGTCCCTTGCACGTCCACGCCGTCGTAAAGTCCCCGGTTGCCTTCGATGACGCTCGCGTCGCCCGCGCCGGAACGATGCGCGAACGAGGAGAGCATCTCGTCGGCGCTCATGAGATAAGGGTCCAGGTTGTAGCAGGGTCTTCGGGCGGCCAGGGCCAGCCAGGCCGCGTCGATGTAATCGGGACCCTTCTTGAAGGGAACAACCCGCAGCTTCGAATGCCGCCGCCACGTCCCGATCAGCCCCAAAGACACGACGGTTTTGCCGGAGCCTCCTCTCAGGGCGGCGATCATCAGGCGCGGTTTGTGGAACAACATGGCCGTCTCAATGGGGATGGAGGCTGCCGGCCAAAAGTCGACAACCCCCTTCAGCCCCTTTAGAACTTGAACTGAGTCGTGGTTCTCCAAGTGGTCATGGCCAGCCGGTAATCGTCGATATGCTCATGCTTGAACTCGATACCGGTGGTCTCGAAGAACCGCTCCCAACCGATGCGGTCGATCCACTCGCCGATGCGCTCGTACCGACGGCCCCCGGCGGCGTAGGCTTCGACGATCTTCTTGATGGTGTTGACCGTCGTGGGCCAGCGGGGCGGCTCGTTGGGGATGTAGGGCACGGCGAGCTTGGAGAAGGCCGGGGGAGTCCGGGAATTGGACACCTTGCCGCCCACCCACAGGGCGATGCCGTCGCCTTCGGCGTCGGCCAAGGGCAGGGCGGGGCACATGGTGTAGCAGTTGCCGCAGAACATGCACCGGTTGTTGTTGATCTCCACGCTCTTCTGGTCGTCCACCTTCTTGGGCTTGATGGCGGCCGTGGGACAGGCGGCGATGACCAGCGGGATCTCGCAGACTTTCCCCACGCGCTCGTGCTCGATGATGGGGGGCTTGCGATGGACGCCGAGAATGGCGATGTCCGAGCAGTGAACGGCGCCGCACATGTTCAGGCAGCAGGCCAGAGCGATGCGCACCTGGGCGGGAAGCTTCATGGAGCCGAAATAGTCGAACAGCTCGTCCATGACGGCCTTGACCACGCCCGAGGCGTCGATGGCGGGGGTGTGGCAGTGGATCCAGCCCTGGGTGTGGACGATGCTGGTGACGCTGGCGCCCGTGCCGCCCAAGGGGAACCAATTGCCCTTGCTTTTGAGCTCGTCGATGAGAGGCTGAAGCTTTTCCTTCTTGTCCACCATGAATTCGATGTTGTTGCGGGTGGTCCAGCGCACGTAGCCGCCGCAATGCTTGTCGGCGATGTCGCAGATCTCGCGGATGAGATCGACGCTCATGAGGCGGCCGGCGCCCACGCGCACGGTGAACAGCTCGGCGCCCGTCTCGGAAACGTGAACCAGCACGCCGGGCTCCAGGATGTCATGGTACTTCCACTTTCCGTAGTTTTCCTTCACGATGGGGGGGAAAAACCTGTCGTACTTGGGAGGACCAATGTCCGTAAGACGATCCTTCATGATATCGTTGGGGTCGAAAGGCATTCCTGTTACCTCCTAGGCTTGATGGCGTTCACGATAGGACTTGGCGTCGCGTTCCCAACCGCCGGGCACTTCCGCCGGATCGTAGAAGATGTAGGGGTTGTAGCGCGGCGTGTAAACCATGCGCGGATCGGGAGTCAGCTCCGTCACCTTCAGGAATTCGGAAAGGCCCTTGCGCTGGATCAGCTCGCCCAACCGCTCGCGGTTCTTGCCTTCCTCCATCCACCAATCCCACATCTTCTCGACGAATTCCTTGAACTCGTCGTAGGGGGCTTCCATCTTCATGAAGGGGATGACCAGACTGGACAGCTGGGCGCCTTCCAGGATGGGGGCCTTGGCGCCCACCAGGATGCTGGCACCCACGTCCTCGCCCGGCCTCAGGGCGCGAGGCATGACGTTGATGCAATGCATGCAGCGGGTGCAGTCCTCGTCGTAGATCTTGAGGTTCTTGCCGTCCCATTCCATGCAGCGGGTGGGGCACTTCTCGATGACTTCGTCCACGATGTCCAGAGCGCGCTTCTCGGTGCCGTGGGCGCCGCCGTTGGGAGCGAACTCGCCGCCCACATAGGCCCGCACCGCTTCCTGGTCGATGCGGATGTTGTCCCGCCAAGTGCCGATGATGGAGCAGTCGGCGCGAGCGATGGCCGCCACGCAGTCGTTGGCGCAGCCGGAGCACTTGAACTTGAATTTGTAGGGAAACATGGGACGGTGGAGCTCGTCCTGGAAGGTCATGGTCAGGTCGTAGACGATATCCTGGGTGTCCAGGCAGGACCATTCGCAACGGGCCCGGCCCACGCAGCAGGCGGGGGTCCTCAGGTTGGAGCCCGATCCTCCCAGGTCCATGCCCAGCTCGTGGGTCAGCTCGTAGAACACGGGCTCCAGCTGGTCGGTGGTGGTGCCCAGCAGAATGATGTCGCCGGTGGAGCCGTGCATGTTGGTCAGACCGCTGCCCTTCTCTTCCCACAGATCGCAGATCCTGCGCAACTGCTCGGTGCTGTAGAACTTGCTCGCCGGCTGGTTGACGCGCATGGTGTGGAAATGCGCCACGTTGGGGAAAAGGTCCGGCCGGTCGCAGTAACGGCCGATGACGCCGCCGCCGTAACCGAAAACGCCCACGATGCCGCCGTGCTTCCAGTGGCCTTCCTTCTCCTCGTAGGACAGTTCCATGACACCCAGAAGGTCCTCGCACTCGGGCTTTTTGGCGGCCATGCGCCTGATGTCCGCCACAAAGCTCGGCCAAGGCCCCTTTTCCAGCTCGTCTAACAGAGGGGTTGCGTGCTTCAACGCCATTAGGTTTACCTCCTTAACGTATTCAAAGGATTTTCAGCTTCCATCCAGATAGATTTTCACCATTCGGCAAGGGATCCCTTCCTGTTGCCGATGGAAGCAAAGCGTCGTCCAGACGACTCCCTCACCCCCTTTCCAATGCCAAATTCGAAAAATCGATCCGCCCTAAAAACGCATACTCCCGGGGAATCCGGCCCGCCGGTCTCCGGGAGAACCGATGCTGGAGCCCGAGGCGCTCAGTTCATGCCGCCTTCTTCCTTGGCCACATCCCCTTCGCTCGGAAGCATGTACATGGTGGTGCTGCCGCTCGACCAGTACTTGACTTTCCCTTCCTCCACCAATTTGTTGATGATCTTCTTGGCTTCGCGCATCTTCATGTCGGGTACGGCCTTGCACAGGTCGTTGAAGTAGTGCTTGGTCTTCTTCTGCTGCTTCATCCATTCAACGATGGCCTGTTTGGCTTCTTCACTCATGTCCGCCTCCTTGAACGAAAAATCCCGAAAACCTTTTATCAACACAGGACGATGCCTCCACCGCCTGCAACTCCCCGCATCCACCTTTCCTAGTGAATAGATTCACCTGCAAACGCCCCCTCTATACTCCCGCCCTGCAAGTCTTGTCAACAAAAAACCTCCCCAAGGCCCTTTGCGGGGAGTCCCGCTTCGATCCCGGAACTTGTGAAAAACGGCTCAAACTTGACACTCCGAATCAATACGGTTAGCTTGCGAAAATCGCTTTCCAGGGAATCGAGCGGAAGCCCCCCCAACGGCGCGCCGACTTCGGGGGAGGAAAGCCCCCGATTCCCCCGAATTCGTGCCCTTATAACAGATTGAGTCGAGATTACAAGGAATACCCAATGACCAAAGACCACAACCCCGCGGACGCCGAGCTCAACCACTACATCAAGTTTCTCAAGGAAAGGCTTTTCTTCGAGCCCTTCTCGGCCCCTTTCCATTACAACCTCGCCCTGGCCTACACCAAGAAAGGCCTCCTGGACGAAGCCGTTTCCGAATTCAAGCAGGCCATCCAGTTCGACCCCGATCTGGCTCAGGCCTACGTGAACCTCGGCATGATCCATTTTCGGCAGGGAGACCTCGACCGGTGCATCGAGGCCAACCGGCAGGCCCTGGCCATCGACCCCGACCTCGCCATGGCTCACAGCAACCTCGGCTTCGCCCATCTCCAGAATGGGAGCCACTCGGAGGCCGTCCGGGCGTGCAAGCGGGCCGCGGAGCTCATGCCCGAGCTCCTGCAGGCTCACAACAACCTGGCCGTGGCCTACTTGCAGGCGGAGGAGCCGGACGAAAGCATCGAAGCTTCCCTGCGGGTGCTGGCCCTCGACGAGGAATTCCCCCCCGCCCACTACAACCTGGCCCTGGCCTACCGCATGAAGAACGACCTGCCCAAGGCTCTGGAGCACTACGAGAAAGCCAAGGCCCTGGGATACCCTCTGGACCCGGAAGCCGAGGAAGACTGGCGGGACCTCGTGAACGCCCCCGGGGCGACTCACTGAAGCGGTTTTTCCTATGGCGAGAATCAACGCATCGAGGATTGGCTCATGGAAATTTTCAAGGATCGATTCGTGGTGATCGAATACACCGTGCAACTGGAGGACGGCTCCTACGTCAAAGGCGAAGACGGGCCCGTTTCCATGAATTTCATAGCCGGATACGAGCAGGTGCTCCCGGCCCTGGAGCAACGTCTTCTGGGAATGGAGGAGGGCGGCCAAAGGGAGTTCGTCGTTCCCGCTCGAGAGGCCTTCGGCGAGCGCGACCCGGCGAAAGTGCGCACCAAGGCCCTGTCCACTTTTCCCGAAGGGATTCACCTGAAGCCGGGCAAGTGGGTGGTGGCCACCAACAGCCAGACCCAAAGCCAGTACGCCTACTTCGTGAAGGAAAAGGACGAAAAGAGCGTCGTGGTGGATTTCAACCATCCCTTGGCCGGCGAGGATCTGCACTACCGGGTCAGGGTGGTTCGGGTGCGGGAGGCCCTCCCCGACGAGCTGGCTCATCTGAGGCCTTGCGAGCACGGGGAATCGCGGCAGGGGGCTTCTTCGGCCGCTTCCAACTGAGCCCGGAAAGACCTCGCCGGATCACGATCCCCGAGGGGGATCCGAAGGTTGTTTCTCCAGCCAAGTGCAAAACTCGTAAACCATTTTGGCCCGGGCTTCCTCCCGAAGGATTCCCCGACACAGGGTGGCAAGCTCTCTGCGGGAGCCCGGAGCATCCCGATAGCAACCGCGAGCTTCCAGGAAGTCCCGTACCAGCTCGTCGGCCCTGAGGGCCGCGGAGCCCCGGATCTGCTCCCGGGGGTCCTTGGGCTCCTGGAAAGGGTCCCAGTTTTCGTAGCCCAGCCGGAGAATCCTCGCCTGTCCCCGTTTGGACATTCCCTCGAAAATGGCTCGCTTCTTCTTCTCTCTCTCGTTGGCGTCCTGTTCCGCCATTGACGTCCTTTCCCTTGGGGCCTGTCGGAAAACCTCTCCTCCTGCGCCCGCAAGGGGCCGGGGGACGGGGCTTTCGGATGGGCTTCTACGTTTCGTCCCAGAAGAGCTTCAGACGGATCTTCTTGAATTCCCGGCGACTGAAAAGGATTCGGTAGTCCATGATCCCGATGGTCGAAGCCAGCTTTTCGGCGATGCGACGGCACTCTTCCTCCGTTCGGCCGTGGACCATGGCGTAAAGGTTGTAAGGCCACCGGGGGTGGGACTTGCGCTCGTAGCAGTGGCTCACTTCCGGATAAGCGGCCAGGGCTCGCCCGCTTTCCTCCATGCTGGATTCGGGGCACCGCCAGACGATCATGCCGTTGGCGTTGAAGCCCGCCTGGCGGTGGTTGAGCACGGCGGCGAAGCGCCTGACGATTCCCCGATCCACCCATCGGGCCGTGAGATCCAAGAGGCGATCCTCTTCCATGCCCAGATCCCGGGCCCATTTCAGGAAGGGCCGCTCCTGCAGGGGAAGGTCCTCCTGGATGCAGCGCACCACCCGGATGTTGGATTCGGTAAGCTCGAAGGGGGCGCTGGACTGTACGGGGGGAGGCGCCGGCGATTCCGCCGGCGACGGGCCTCCTCCCTCCTCCAGCACGTCCAGCACCACCGCCAGCTTGAACTTGCGCAGGGCCGGAAGCACCAGGGTGGGCCATCCTCCCGAGGACCGAGAGAGCTTTTCCACCAAGGCTTCCACCGAGCGACCGGGGGGAATGGCCACCGTGTACCAGAGGTTGAATCGCCCGGGCCTGAGATAGTTGTGGCTCACCCCGGGATAGCGATTGATCGCCTCGGCCGCCCGCTCCACTTCCTCGTCGGGCACGGACATGGCTACCAGGCTGCTTTGGTAGCCCACGGCCCCCGTGTTGAAAATGGCGCCGATCTGGCGCACCAACCCCTCTTCCTTGAGGGTCCCGATGCGCCGGCGAGTCTCCCGTTCGCCGATGCCGAGACCTTCGCCCAAGGCCAAGTAGGGCTTGCCGGTCAAAGGGAACGCCCGCTGAATGCGGTCCAGGAGGATACGGTTGACGGGATCCAAAATCTTTTCTCCTTGAGCCTGCGGGTTGCGGCTTTTTCGAAACGGGGGCAGTATATAGCATCTCCGGCTCCCGTGACAAGCGACGAGGACGGGAAGACGGGTTGTGAGGGAAGCTCTCTTGACGGAAGCGGTCCATTGTAATAGAACATGATGCCGTCTCGTGGACGGATTTCGGGGATGACCTTCATTTTGAAAAGGAATGATAAATGGAAACGCGCTTTCCCGTCCACCTTTTCGTCAGCACTCCGCGGGGGCCCGAGCCTTTCTCCTCGAGGCAGGTCCGCGCCCCCTTGCCCCACGATCCCGACGCTCCCGCCCTCGTCTGCGGGCCTTATTTCAAAGCCCTCGTCCAGTTGCTTCTCGAGGACGACGCCCGGCTCCTGCGGCAGGCTTCCCGAAATTTTCCCGGAAGCCGTTGCCGCGACGAGTCGCCTTGCGAGCTCAATCTTTGCAGCGAAAAGCACGGGGCCTTCTACCACGTGGCGCGGGTGGAAGCTCGGTTCCCTCACGGCGGCTTTTCCCTGGGGCTCGACGTCGCCGCGTCCCCGCGCGGGCGGGCTTGCATGGACCGGGAGTACGACTTGCTCCGGGAGCTGAGCGGTCGTTTTCAGCCTCCCCGGGTTCCCCGCCCTCTTTTCAAGGGGGAAGCCCTCTACGAGGACGAGGGAGGGGAGCGTTTGCTCCTCCAGGTGATGGGGGTCGAGTGGTTCGACGACCATCACGAGTTCCACCTTTCCCGGTCTCCGGGCGGTGGGGATGCCCCGGTGGTGAAAGTGTGGGACTGGGCTCGCGGAGAAGCCTTCCTCACGGTCCCCCAAACCCGGTCCCTGTACCGGGGAGCGGCGGAGATCCTCACGGGCTGCATGGACCCTCTGGATTTCAGGCAGATCCATCCCTGGCACCATGCGGCGGGGGACATGGTCCTGAGGCGCCTGGGAGACGAAGTGGACGTGAAGCTGATCACCGTCCGCGATTTCCGCTGCCTGTGCCCGCCGGGGAAAACCCCCGAGGAGTGCTGGCTGGCTTTGGCCTGCTTTTTCTTTCACCTCACCGTGCGCCTGCGGTTGGACCGGCTGGACGGAACGGGGGAATACGCCTGGGCTCCGCCCTCCTGTCTGGCCCCCGCCGTGGAAGGGTTTCTCGGGGGATGGGACAGGAAGACCGGAGCCTGTCCTTGCCTGCCTCCTTCCGCGGAAGTGTTGGACGTTTTTCGCCGGTTCGGGCCCAAGGAATGGGCGTCCCTGGGGGAAACGGTCCTGTCGGGAGGGCTGGTGGAGGCCGGGGAGGGCGAATTTCTAAGGGCTCGTCTTAAAGAGCACATAACATCCTTGATGAACGCCCTTACGGAAACGGACGGTCCCGCGGCTTCCGCCGCTTGAGCCGTCCCCGCGAGCTTCGCGCCCGCGACGGAGCCCCGTCCGTCGGGGCGGACTCCGTTGCCACGGGGGAGCGAATTCTTATCTTGAATAAAAGATGCTTTGAAAAGCTCGGGAAAGAAAGGGGACGCCATGTGGGGACTGGAGGAGCTGAAGGCCAGAAGAGACATCGTGGATCGGCTGGATTGGGAGATGACGCCGGAGATCGCCATCGAGACCTATCTGGAATGGGGAACGGGATGGTCGCGCAAGGACACTTCCGTGCGCTTTCCGGACCAGGAATCCTATTACTTGGTCGTTTACGACTGGGAGAAGCCCCTGGCGGTCACGCTCATACGCCGGGACGTGCGCGATATGGAAGAGCTGGGGAAGCTGGAGGCCCCCGAAGAGCTGATCCGCGAGGCCATCGAGGAGAGCGGGCGCAAGCCCGGCGTGGGCGTCCACGCCATCCATGAAAAGCTCAAGGAATGGTTGAAATCCGAGCTGAACGCCTGAACCGCAAGGAAGGGAAGGACCGGTCTCCCGGTCCGTTTCCGGAGAGGACGAGCATCCCATGAAAACCTACACCATCCATCCTCTGGTTGTCGGAGCCAACGAAACCGACCAGGGCATCATGACGTATCTGCGCAACTACGGCAAGCGCATCTGGATTCCCATCTACGTCTTCTATCTGGACGGCGGAGACGAAAAAATTCTGGTGGACACGGGGCTCGAGCAGTTCATGGTGCCCGACGAAGTGGGCGAGAAGTACGGTCTGGACATTCTGGAGTTCGAGGACGCCCTGGAGACCGTGGGGTTGAAGCCCGAAGACGTCGATCTCGTCATCCACACCCACTTGCACAACGACCATTGCGAAAACGACTACAAGTGCTCGCGGGCCAGGATCGTGGCCCAGAAAGCCGAGTACGAATTTTTCAAAAACCCTCATCCCGTGGACCACCGCTACTATTCGGACCTTTTGGACGATCTCGACGTGGAGCTGGTGGACGGGGACGTGGCGAATTTTCGGGACGGCATCGACCTGATCTTTTCTCCGGGGCACACTCCCGGAGGCCAGTCCGTGGCCGTGAGCACTGCGGCGGGCAAGGCGGTGATCACCGGCTTTTGCTGCAACGACTTGAATTTCCCCGAGACGGGGCCCGCCGTGACTCCGGGCGTCCACACGGACGCCATGGTCGCCTACGACACCGCCCAGAAGATTCGCGACATGGCGGACATTCTGATCCCCGTTCACAGCCTCGCGGTGGGGCGTCAAAAGCGAATTCCCGCACAATGAGCGAAGATCTTCGACAATCGACGCGGAAGCTTCCGAGGAGGCGTCGCAGGCCTCTCGTGTACGAGTGCGTCGCCTGCGGGCGGGAGCTGCCCTTCTGCTGGACGTGTCCCTGCGGTTTCATGATCTGCTCCGACTGCATGGAGGAGAATTTCTGGGGGATGACCTGCAACGGCATCGTGTGGACATGCCCCGACTGCGGCTCCATCCGGGGCTTCGGCAACGATTGAAGCCGGGGACGCGGGAAAAGACGGAAAAGGAAGGAATCATGGAGAAGCAACGGGTGGTCATCGTCGGGGCCGTGGCCCTGGGACCCAAGACGGCGTGCCGATTCAAGCGGTTGCGGCCCGACGCGGACGTGGTCATGGTGGACATGGACGAGCACATTTCCTACGGCGGGTGCGGCATCCCCTATTTCGTCTCCGGGGACATCAGCGAGATCAAGGAGCTGATGAGCACCAGCTTCCACATGGAGCGCACGCCGAAGTTTTTCGAAGACGCCAAGGGCGTGCGCGTCATGACGGGAACGCGGGCCCTGGCCGTCGATCGCCAAGCCAAGGAGGTGCTGGTGCGCCGGCTGGCCACGGGCGAAGAGGAGCGGTTGCCCTACGACAAGCTGGTTCTGGCCACGGGGAGCCGCCCCGTGGACCTCCCCATCCCCGGGGCCCATCTGGACGGAGTCATGAACGTCTCCAATCTCAAAACGGCCCTGGCCATCAAGGAGCGTATTTCCAAAGGGGAAGTGGACAAGGCGGTCATCGTGGGGGCCGGGGCCATCGGATGCGAGATGGCCGAAGCCCTGAGCGACCTTTGGGGCGTCGAGACATCGGTGGTGGAGATCGCCGACCAGGTGCTCCCCTGGATCATCGATCCCGTTCTGTCCCGCATGATTCAAAAGCACATGCGGGAGCACGACGTGAATCTTTGTTTGAGCGAGACGGTTCGGGAAATTCGCCCGGGGGACGGCGAGCATCCCTTGCAGGTGGTCACCGGGGCCCGGACCCTGGACGCGGATCTGGTCATCACCGCCGTCGGGGTTCGGCCCAACGGGGAGCTGGCCAAGGAAGCGGGGCTCAACGTCTCCCCGGGGGGCGCGATCATGGTGAACCGCAGGCTGCAGACTTCCGATGCGGACATTTACGCGGGAGGCGACTGCATCGAGATTCCCCATCTCATCACCGGAAAATCCTTTTTCTTCCCTCAAGGCTCCTTGGCCAACCGGCAAGGGCGGGTTATCGGGACGAACCTGGCGGGAGGGCACGCGGTGTTCAACGGCTCCGTGGGAAGCTACTGCGTGAAGATTTTCGACCTCGCCGTGGCTTCGGCGGGATTGAGCCCCAAGGCGGCCCGAAAGGAGGGGTTCGACATCGTACAGACCCTGGTCGTTCAGGCGGACCGGGCCCATTTCTACCCCACCCAGGACCTCATGTACCTTCAACTGACGGTGGACCGCTCCACTCGCCGCGTTCTCGGCATGCAGGGAGTCGGCCACAACGGCGACGCCCTCGTGGGACGCATCAACAGCGTGGCGGCCATGCTTCCCTACAAGCCTTCCCTGGAAGATCTGTCCAACCTGGAAGTGGCCTATTCCCCCCCCTTCGCCTCGGCCCTGGACATCGTCAACGCCACGGCCAACACGGCGGAGAACATCCTGGACGGCTTCAACAAGACCATGGATGTCGACGAGCTCGAGGAGTGCTTCCTGAAAGAAGCTTCGGAGGACGTCGTTTGCCTGGACGTGCGCGGTCCGGCCAACGCCGCCCCCTTCATCGAGCGATTCGGCGACCGCTGGCTCAACATCCCCCAGGAAACCCTCAAGGACCGTTTTCAGGACGTTCCCAAGGACAAGAAGCTCGTCGTCGTGTGCAACTCGGGAGTGCGCTCCTACGAAGCGCTGCTCCAGTTGGAGCATGCGGGCATCCACGGGGCGTTGAACCTTCAGGGAGGGGTGGGGGCCATCAAAAAGAGCGGCGTCGTGGACATGAGCGA